>JRYI01000092.1_pt1 | contig 71656 bp, 65 predicted proteins | sample 235361 | NCBI WGS metagenome assembly JRYI01 (sample SAMN03074212, study PRJNA261471) | activated sludge metagenome | biome: Common Effluent Treatment Plant; feature: Wastewater; material: Activated sludge; isolation source: activated biomass in a lab-scale reactor treating industrial wastewater at...
CAAAGCTCGCCAAGCGAAACCACGCAAACTCCGCAAAGGATATCGATCTCAAATTTCAGATTTGAGATTTGAGATTTGAGATTGAAAGGGCTTTCCGATCGGTGCATTCGCGGCTGACCAGTCTCGCATCGTTCTCTTTTCCGCCGTCATGTGGCTTGCCGCAGCGCAGCGCAGTGCGGTCGGGCTGTGCCCGACCGATGCGCCAAGCAGATGATCTTGGAGGCGGCTTGCCGCCGACAAGGACACACTCCCTACCGGTCGTGTTTCCGCCTCATTTCTTCCACGGTTGCGAATTCGAAAGCAACAAAGCTTGAACAAGGTGATCCGAAAAGGAGTTAAAAGTACCTCTTGACACACGTGATATACTCGTAGAGATGGTGTAAACATACGTTTTACACCCTGATCTTTGACAAAAGTGACAAAAATTGTAATCGCAGGCGGCCGGAACGCCGATTTTTGTCCCACTTTGTCCCATTTGTCCAAATTCACAGCGGGACGGGACAAACATCGAGGAAAGTGTGAGTTGTTCATTGTGGATTGTTAATTGGGAATGGAGGCCGAACTTGTCGGGTTTTCAACTGTTGAATGAATGATGATGCGTGCCCTTACTAACGTTCGGGCTTCTTCAACGGATCATCCGTTCACCATTCTCCATTCTCAATTCCGCTGTGCGGACTTGCGGCAACGCTGGCCGCGGGACATTTTTGGGACGTTGGGGCGGAAATGTCCTCAATAGAAAGAAGGTTTGGAGCGAGCTTTTAACAAAATGGTCAAAAAATCGTAAAATCATCTGTTATGTTAAATTCCCTAATTTAGGAGCAAATAAGAATGAAGATCGGTCTTCCGAAAGAGATCAAAGACAATGAATATCGCGTAGGCTTAACGCCTGCGGGCGTCCAGGACCTGACCCATGCAGGGCATGAGGTCTTTGTGCAGAAAACGGCGGGCGAAGGCTCGGGGTTCGCTGATGAGCAATATGTAAAGGCGGGCGGTAAGCTGTTGGATACCGCGGACGAAGTTTGGCAGACGGGCGATATGATCGTGAAGGTCAAGGAACCGATCGCGCCTGAGTATCCGCGTATGCGTGAGAATCAGCTGCTCTTTACGTATCTGCATCTTGCTCCCGAGGTCGAGCTCACAAAGCAGATGCTCGAACGCAACGTGACCGGCGTTGCATACGAGACGATCACGAAGGACGGCCGCCTGCCGCTCTTAACGCCGATGTCCGAGGTTGCCGGACGTATGTCTGTGCAGGTCGGTGCGACCTATCTTGAAAAGATGAACGGCGGCCGCGGCATTCTGCTCGGCGGTGTTCCGGGAGTTCCGGCCGCGAATGTCGTTATCCTCGGCGGCGGCATCGTCGGCACCGAGGCTGCGAAGATGGCGGTCGGTTTGGGCGCAAAAGTTACGATCATCGATCGAAATCTCGACCGGCTTCGCCAGCTTGACGACATCTTCCTTTCGAAGGTGCAGACGCTCGCGTCGTCGCGTTATGCGATCGAAGAAGCGATCTCGCATGCCGATCTTGTGATCGGTGCGGTGCTCGTCGTCGGTGCTGCTGCTCCGAAACTCGTTACGCGCGATATGCTGCATCTTGTGCCGTCAGGTTCGGTGCTCGTGGACGTTGCGGTCGATCAGGGCGGATGTTTTGAGACGACGCACGCGACGACGCACTCGAATCCGACATTCTTCGAGGAAGGCGTGCTTCATTACTGCGTTGCGAATATGCCGGGAGCCGTTCCGCGCACTTCGACATTCGCATTGACGAACGCGACGCTGCCTTATGCTCTTGACCTCGCGAACAAGGGCTTTGAGAAGGCGATAAAGGAAGACGCCGGGCTGCAGGAAGGCGTGAATACATACGCCGGCAAGCTGACGTATAAGGCTGTTGCAGATTCGCAGGGCCTTGAATACACGCCGCTCTCGTCGCTGATCGACCTAAAGGCCGCCGCGGCGTAAATTAGTCAGAACCGCCTGCGTAAGCGGGCGGTCAGAACGTATAGAGAAGTCAGAACCGCCTGCATAAGCGGTTGTTGAGGCTTTTTTATGAAAACTAGCTAGGGAGAATAGGTAACGAAATGAAGCGTGTGTTCATACTTGTGTTTTTCCTAGCTATTGGCTTCATCCCTGCATCCGCACAGCTTCCACAGATTACGGAAGATTTCGTCCGTGGTTCTCTTCGCGGCGAGCGTCTCAGCGGTTGGACTTTTGGCCCTGACGAGCCCTTGGAGGTTAACGTTCTAAAGAAGCAAACTATCGATAGCGACAAAAGGATACGGGTTATTGCATGGATTAAAACAAGTGATGTTAAGAAAAGGAACTTCGTCGAAGGCCGATTAAAGCTGATCTATAACAGGGATCTTTCCCTTAAAAGCATCCACGACGAGGGTCTAAGTTTTAGTGGTGAGGATGTTGAAAGAGCAGAGCAACTTGCTGCCGAGAAACGCGCCGCAGACGAACGTGCTGCTGCTGAAAGACGGATCGCAGACGAACGCGCAGCTGCAAATTACTCCGCCTGTCCTGTCTTTAAGGGGGAGGTTAAGCTCAGCGGCGGTGGGCAATGGAGTCGAAACTTTTTTGTACCGCGTCCCGGGCGATGCTTGGCTACATTTAGTGCCTATAATGATAATGATGACGCTACCGAAGTAATCTATGATGCTGTACTTCGACAATACATTCGGCGTAAGTTGCCAGGCGATATCGAGATTTTGATCTACGATGAATTTAACTATCTGTTGCGTCTCCAGAATAGAAACCACGTTGCATTGTATAGTTCTGGGCGGCAAACTTCCGGGCGCATCAACGTAATCCTGCCAGCAGGAAATTTGGTGATTGTTGTCAGTAATCAGCATTCTTATTTGGTCCGTAAATCCGTCTCTTTATCTCTGGGAGAGATAGTGACGCCCTGAGGAACGTTACTTTGTTCCTTTGGCTAGAGCCAACAGCTATATGTACGAGTTTGCAGTAACACCCGCAATAACTCAGCTAAGACGTCCGGGCGTAACTATCACAGAGGTTACGCCCGGCGCCGTTGGCGACGAGATCGGACTCGAGGCGAATGACCGCATCGTAAAGGTAAATGGCCGTGCGGTCCGCGACTATCTCGATTTTCGTTTTCAGACGGCAGGTGAGACCGAACTCATTTTTCAGGTAAAGAAGACGCGGGGCGAGACCGTCGAGATCGAATTCGATCGCGACGAAGGCGAAGACCTCGGCCTGATGTTCGAGCAGATCGCGCCTCGGCAATGCGCGAACGAATGTCTTTTTTGCTTTACGAAGGGCAATCCTGAAGGTGCAAGGCCTTCGCTCTTTATCCGCGACGAAGACATTCGTCTTTCGTTCCTTTACGGCAACTACACGACGCTCTCTTCGATCACGCCGGCGGAGATGGACCGAATCGTCGAGCAACGCCTTTCGCCGCAGTATGTTTCGGTGCACGCGACGGATCTCAAAACGCGTGCGTTCCTGCTCGGCGTTCCGGAATCGCGTGCGGACATCTCGGACAAGATCCGGTTCCTGCTCGATAACGACATCGAGATACACGCGCAGGTCGTTCTTTGCCCGACGATCAACGACGGCGACATCTTGGAGAAGACGCTGCGCGATCTTGCTGCCGATCATCCGAAGGTTATCTCGACGGCGATCGTTCCGATGGCGTTGACGCGTTTCAATACGGATGAGCGGTTAACTCGCGTAACTCCCGAATTTTGCCGTGAGACGATCAAGAGAGTTGAGAAACTGCAGAAAGAATTTCGACGCACGCTCGGCAAGACCTTCGCATTTCTTGGCGACGAGATATACATAAAAGCGGGCGTCGATATCCCGTCAAGACGCCATTACGGCAGCTATCCGCAGATCGAGGACGGCGTCGGGATGATGCGGACCTTCCTGAATAAGTTTGAGAGCTTTCTTGAAGGCAAACGTCCGAGACGAGCGAAAGAAGTTCGTGCGCATGGCGTTGCTATCGTGCCGCACGCGGGCGAAACGCCTGTGCCCGAGCATCTGCTTTCAAAGAAAAAACGTCCCGAGGGAACTCTGCTCACGGGCGAGATGTTCGCGCCGATCCTACGCGGCGAGATCGATCGGTTCAATCGCAAGACGAGCTCGAAGCTGAACGTCGTCTCGGTGCCGAATAATTATTTCGGCGGAGATGTTGCGGTCGCCGGGCTGCTTTCCGGGCAGGATTTCGAAGCTCTTAAGGGAAGCATTGTGGGAGACTTTGTGATCGTGCCGAAAGTGTGCGTGAAGTCGGACGAGCCGGTGTTCATCGACGGAATGCCGCTCGAAGATCTAAAGAGCAGAATGCCCGTGCCTCTCTTGCCGATGGACACGGACGATCTGCTCGATTTTCTCTCGCCTCACCTTGTGAAGTGATAGACGATGATGCCGGTCACCTTGATAGGCACGTTTGAAAGAACCGTCGGCGTGAACTTCGCCTGGCGTGCCGCACGCACGGCCGTCTCTCGAAAGATCGCATTTCCGCTCGATGCAGTTGCCGAGACGACGCGGCCTTGTTCGTCGATCACGACCTGAACGGACACGCTGCCGCTAATTCCCATTCTTTCAGCGAGATCCGGATATTGAGGCTTTGGCAAGTATGTAGCCTTGCTCGTGATGATGCCGAGGAATTTCGGACGGCGATCGACGACAGGCGGCGGAACGATGTCGGGCTCGGCCTCATCGGGCTTTGACGCTGGTGGGTTCTTCGGGCCGAACGATTGCTCGTTGCCGTCGCTGACACCATCGGGGCGACCGGTGCCGCTGCTGCGTGGGCCGTTGTCGTTCACCTTTCCGAGTTCGACAGGACCGTCGGGCCTTGACGGCACGTTGGACCTTTCGACGCCGATCTTGTCGGGGACGAACTGAGCTTCATCGACGCGTGCGACCAATGCGGTCCTCGTTGGGACACTTTGAGAACTCGAACGCGGAGCCGCAGGAGTCGCCTTTTGCGGCTCTGCGACAGCGGGTTCAGTTGCGGCCGGTGCCAGCATCGACGTCATTTCGAGGCCGTCTGCGGGAAGCGAAAAATCGTCAGCGAAGATACCAACGACCAAGAACGTGGCGAAAAGCAGACTGACGAGGCTTACAGAAAAGCCAAAGTACGGACTGCGTCCTTTCTGTTTGTTTCCTTCGGGGTCAAAACCGATCTGTCGTTCGAACATTGTGCATTTCCTCCTTTGCCGGTCGTATTGACACCGCGAAGGAAAGGAATGTTCCCAAGATGAATTGAACGCCGGGTTTAGAATCGGCGGATCAGAATAACGCCGCCGATCACGAGCAGCACGCCGATGACCCGTCCGAAGTTCATCGGCTTTACATCGAGCCCGAGCAGGCCGAAGTGGTCATAGAAAAGCGTGATGAGCATTTGCCCTGCGACGACCAACCCGAAGGTCATAGCAACACCGAGACGCGGAAGGAGGATGACCGTTGAGGCAACAAAGAAAGCTCCGAGGACACCGCCAAGCCACGCCGTGGGCGGAGCGTTCTTCGCCGCTGCAATGTTCCCGAGCGGTACACCGGTCGCAACCGAGTAGATCGCGATCGTGATAGTGCCCACGATGAATGAGAGCAACGCGGCTAGGATCGGGTTATCGACCGTAACGGCGAGCTTGTTGTTGAGGGCCGTCTGTGTCGGCAGGACCGCACCCGCTAAAAGGGCAAGGACGATCAAGAAGTATAAAGCGGGCATAAGCAGTGATCTAGTAACTGGTCTTGTCGGATTTGTTGAGCCATTCGACAAAGAGTTCGCGGCCGTCAGCGGCAAGGATATTCTTCAGCGGGATCGTCCGTTCTTCGAGCGGCAGATCGAGCTCCTTATAAATAAAGTCGTCGTCGAAGCCGCCGAATGCAGCGTCCTCGCGAGTGGCCGCGAAGAAAATCGCTTTGGGACGGGCCCAGTAAAGCGCACCGAGGCACATCGGGCACGGTTCGCAGGATGTGTAAACCTCGCAGCCCGAAAGCTGGAAGCTCGATAGGTTGCGGCAGGCATCGCGGATCGCGACGACCTCCGCGTGAGCGGTCGGGTCGTTGTCCGAAGTAACGCGGTTCCAGCCTTCGCCGATGACCTGGCCGTCTTTGACGATTACACACCCGAACGGGCCGCCGGCGTTCGATGCCATGCCATTTCTCGCAAGCACGAACGCATGTTCCATAAACTTCACATCAGTGTCGTTCATTTTGTTTTTGGTCCCGTGATGCGAATTTCGTAAAGGTTCTTCCAGTCCTTGCCGGTTACGAAAATGCGGTCGCCCGCGGCGTCGTATGCAATTCCGTTCAGCGTGTTCTCGGCCTTTGAGTCGTTCGGGTTGTCACTTTTCGCCTGATCGTTGGGCGAGATGCCGGCAAGATCGATCCAGCCGATGATCGCTCCTGAATTTGGATCGATGCGGGCGATATAGTTCGGCTTTCCAAGCACGGATTTCTCCTCGGAATGCCAAATGTTCGCCCAAAGTTCGCCCTTGACCCATTCGAGTTCATTGAGGCGCATCTGCGGTTCGCCGTCATCGCGTTTGACGACGATCATTCGCTTCGACTTGAATGTTTCCGGATCCATCACACGGATAACGTGCGTTCCGTCGGTCATATAAAGAAGCGTTCCGTCGGTGGTCATTCCCCAGCCTTCGCCCGGATAATTGAACTCTTTGAGCAGCTTGAAATCGTTGGCGTCGAACTGTCTGCAAAGCCCTTGCTGATATGTCAGCTGATAGATCTTGCCGTTCACCTCAGCAATGCCTTCACCGAAATCCTCACGCGGAAGATCCCATTTTTGGACGACCTTTCCTGTTTCGAGCTCGACCTTGCGGAGGCTCGACTCGCCCTTCTCGCCGGTGCTTTCGTACAGGAAGCCATCCTTGAAATAGAGGCCTTCGGTGAAAGCGTTCGGATCGTGCGGATAGGTCTTTACGATCTCGAAACCATAGACAGGAACCGGGCCGGAAGGCGTCTTTATCGGCGTCGGAGAACCGGCGTTCGTGCCATTGTTGACGGCGTTCGCAGAACATCCGACGGCCAAAGAACAAAATAAAGTGAGCAAAAGAAGTCGCATAGATATCATTTCTTCAAACCGAGTTCGATCGCGGCCTTGAGGCTTGCCTCGGAAAGATTTCCGAGCCGGCGTCCGTTGATAAAGATGGTCGGCGTCCCGGTTACATGCAGCGCATCGCCGTCGGCAATATCCTTCTTGATCGCCGCAACGGCTTTGTCCGAATTCATATCGGCCTCGAATTTTGCGGCATCGAGCCCGAGATCGGAGGCGTATTTTTTCAGGTTCGCCACATCGAGCTTGTCCTGATTCTTATACAGGATATCAATGTACTCGAAAAACTTGCCCTGCGAGTTCGCTGCCGACGCAGCACGGGCCGCAAGAAGCGAGTTGTCGTGGATCGATTCGAGCGGAAAGTTGCGAACGATGAGCCGGACCTTTCCGGGAAACGCAGCGATCGCCGCTTTGAGGAGCGGATGGGTCGCCGAGCAAGACGGGCATTGAAAATCGCTGAACATAATGACGGTCACCGGAGCAGTTGCCGGACCTTCGGCAGGGCTGTCGCCGACCGGGACAGATTCGACCGGCGGCTCGGGGTCTTTGAACTGCAAGGTGACGCCGTACTTGGTCGTGAGGCGCTTTCCGAACTCGGCATTCAGCCGCGCGTGTTCCTCGTCGCTGAAATCGACCATCTTGTTCGTGATCTCGCGGGCGATGATCGTGCTTGCCTCGACGCCCGTTGCCTTTGCCTCGTCGGCAACGAGTGTGTTGAAGATGACCGTATCAAGATCGTTCAAAATGTCGTCGGCGAGCTTAGCCGCAAATTCGTAACGGTCGTACTCGGTGAACTTGTCGAATTCCGCGCGCGTGATCTTTTCGGTTCCCAACGTCGCAAGAACATCCGCGGGCGTCGGATTCGCGGCATTCACGTCCTTGACCGTCGCAACCTTGTATTTGGTTTGAAGATCGGTGACGAGCTTGACGACCGCGTCTTGCTGCTTCTTGCCGTTGAGCCAATCGATGATAGGCTGGCGTGCCTTTTCGAGCGGAACGTCGCCGAGAGCGTCTTTATTCGCATCGTAAGCAGCCTTTATTTCGGCTTCTGTCGGTGCAGGGATCGTGGGTTTCAGGTTCGCAAGCAAACGGCCGACCGTGATGCCTTTTGCCGAAGCTTCGATCGAAAGTGCACGCGTGGCGATCATTTCGCTTAGCAGGCTGGAGCGGAATTTCTTCAGATCGGCCGGTGCACCGGCGACCTCGGCCTGAACTTCCGGCGAAAGGTCGGCCACCGTGAACTTATGCCCTTTCGCCGTGGCGAGGACATCTGTCGGTTTCTGTGCCGGCACCGTAGCGGCCGCAAAAAGCAGGATCGAGAATAAAATTGCAAGTTTCGTCATTTCAATATCCAACGTAGTACGCTTGAATCTTAGCAAACCTTTCGACTCTACTCGAACGCTTTGGGTTGTATATGCCGCTTCCGAGAAAATTCTACGCACGTGAAAATACCGCAAAGATAGTACGCGAACTGCTCGGCAAACTGCTTGTGGTCTCATCGCCCGAAGGCTGCGTTTCAGGGATGATCGTTGAAACGGAAGCGTACTTGGGTGCGATCGACCGTGCCGCTCACAGCTTTGGAGGCCGCCGGACAAAGCGTAATGAAGTTATGTATGGCGAACCCGGTTTCGCCTATGTTTTCTTCGTTTACGGTATGTACAACCAATTCAACTGTGTCACGGGTGCAGCGGGCACTCCGCACGCGATCCTGATCCGCGGTGTCGAACCCGTCGATGGCGTCGAGCTTATGCAGGAGCGTCGGCCAAAAGCAAAAAGGCTCACCGACCTCACATCCGGACCCGGCAAACTCTGTATCGCGATGGGGATCGACCGTTCACTCAACGGCGAAGATCTCCTCGGAGAGAAGGTGTTCATTGAAAAATACCGGAAGATCACGGCCGAGAATATCGCCTGCGGCAAGCGGATCGGGGTCGATTATGCGGGCGAGGACGCCGATCTTCCGCTGCGGTTCTGGATCGCCGGGAATGCGTTCGTCAGCCGGAAATAGAGGAGGTCAGCTCAGCCTTTTGGTGGGCTTGTCATTGTAGTAGAGGATCTCGCGGGTCGTCACCTCATTGTATTTTGAGCGATTTATCCTTCTTTTGATCGAAGGAGAGAGGACCGTCTCCGTCCGCTTCACCCAAGTCACGGTGTCATCAAAAACGTAGGTATAGGCGACGTGCAGAAACACCTTTCCGTTCGCCATAAAGGTCTTTCGGTCGACGACATTGCCGCGTTCGTCCAGCGTTTCCTCGACATCGGACCCGAACGTCCCATCTGCACCATAGAGTCTTCTTCTTCGGACATTGTCGGTGAAGGTGATGTTCTCGATCGTTACGATACTCCCTTCGACAGAATATCGCGTCCTCTTGATTACGCGGCCGATCCGGTCGAGCTCAAGGTCGTAGATCGTGCCGTAGCGTGAGGTGTGCTCCGGGTCATAAAGCATGCCGCCTACGACGTCCTCACGGTCGAACATAGCTATTCGTTCGCCCGGAAGATAGTGGACCGCCGACTGAAAATCGACCCTCCTGCCTTCGAGCCAGCCCCATGTGGTGATCAATTCTGCATAGCCGCCATTGTAGCGGATCTGACTCGTGCGAAAGCCGTCCCGGTCATAGCTCGTCTCTGTTTCAATCACAGGCCGGTGTTGTTCTGACGGCTTCGTAACATCCTTCACGCGTCGCACTGGGCCGATCAGGCCACCCGCGGCCGCATCACTCATCGGGAGATGTTCGGGCGGTTCTTGGTCCAGTTTTGGCGGCATCGATTGCTGGATCGACGCTATGTTCCGCTCTTCTCTGGTCAATAGCCGGAACGAATCGAAGATGGCGGCGGCCCGCTTTGTGTCTTCCCCGGAGGCGAGGCGATAATCGAGCATGACCAGTTGATCATCCATGGCAAAAACTCGAGCGAGTGTTCACTCTTGCCCCGTACATTCGACCTGATAGCCCTTGAACGCATTGAGTGACCACGGTTTTCTTTGGCACGGAGCAGAGGCTTGGGAAATGCTCTCGACGTACACGTCTATCCATTCATTCATGACCTCAGCCGAGATCTGACGATGCGATAGGCCGCCGGTCTTGAAGTTCGAAAAGACCATCATACGCATCTTGAGGTTTGGCCGGTTCCAGATCACCACGGCTCCGATCATTTTGATCGACCGAAGAGGCTGGGACCCATTGAGGCGCGCCGTGGGTTCGGACCCGACATCCAAGGCCACGCCGCTAAAACCGTTGCGGTACTCTTGCGCCGCGGCAGCGATCGAAAGAAAACCGACCGTGATCATGATGACGGCGAAAAGTGCTATACGTTCTGTCAGTCGTGAGAGAAACATATTGAAAGGCACTGGCATTCTAGCACATTCGAGGTATTTAGCCGCGATCTACGGCCAGTACAAACCCGTGTCCCGCAAATTCAATTTCGGCACGAAAACTGCTATTTTATACCTTTATGACACAGCCAAAGATGACAAAAGTAAGACCCGATATCCGTGCTATCACGCGCCTTGTCCCAAAGAGCGGCAATCTTGTTCAAGGTCAGTCCGAACTACCGATCGACCCAAGACTTGCAATAGAAGCCGCAGAAATAATTGCGGCGAGCCAGAATCATTACGGACCGAGTGAAGGCGATGCTTCGCTGCGCAAGGCGATCGAAGCCAAGATCAAGAAATACAACAACGTTGATCTAAGCGCGGACACGAAACCGTTCGAGATAATGGTAACGAACGGCGGTACCGGCGCCCTGATCGGGATCGCGCAGAGTTATCTGCGGGATCGGTCCGCGTTGGTCTTTGAGCCGTATTATCCGTATCACCGCCGCATCCTCGAAGATTTCGGGGCGAAGACGGAAACTTTTGAACTCGATGAGAACCTGAAGTTCGAAAAGGCGGCATTGCACGCGCATTGCAAGGCCTTGAAAGACCGCAAGGAGTTTCCGCTGCGTGCCATCATCGTTTGTACACCTGCGAATCCGAGCGGCAAGGTGATGACGGCGAGCGAACTTCAGGATATCGCTGATGTCGCAAAAGAACTCGACCTGCTCGTTATCTCGGATGAGGTCTATGAGCATTATGTTACCGGCGAGAACCCGCACGTCTCGATCGCGAGTCTGCCGGATATGTACGAGCGGACGATTACCGTCAATTCTTTTTCCAAATCATGGAATATATCGGGTTGGCGGCTTGGCTATGCCTACGGAAAGGGCGAACTGCTTGCTCCGGTTAACGCGGCAGCGAATGTCATCTATGTTTGCCCTGCGACGCCGCTGCAGGCCGCTCTCGGAAAGGTTTTGATGGACGATCCCGGCTACTATCCGAGGCTTCGAGATACCTTTGATGGAAAGAGGCAGGAGTTCGGCAAGGGCCTGGAAGAACTTGGGTTCAAGATCTATGATTCGGGGTCGGCTTTTTATATTTGGGCTCGGATCCCGGAAGGCAACTCCGACGCGATCGCGTTCAACGAAATGTTGATGCGGGACGCAGGTGTCGGGATGACGCCTGGTTCGGCATTCGCGGACACGGATCGTTGGGATGCCCACGTTCGCATCTGTATCGCCCGCGAGGACGATATTCTCGCAGGAGCGATGGAGAAACTTCGCAGCGTTCTTGTCTAATTTTTCGAGGAAAGTATGAAACACGTTCTGATCGTTCTCTTCATTTTCAGCCTTGTCGCATTGCCGCCCGCTTTGCTTGCGGACGAGGGAATGTGGACCTTTGACAATCCGCCGCTCAAGCAATGGAAGGAGCGATACAACTTTGTGCCGCCGGCTGGTTGGCTCGATAAGGTCAGGCTTGCAAGCGTTCGCCTGAACGATGGCGGATCGTCGAGTTTCGTCTCACCGAACGGTTTGATCATAACGAATCAACACGTCGCGAACGGCCAACTTTCCAAGATGTCAACCAAGGAAAGGAACTACGTCAAAGACGGGTTCTATGCCCCGACACTCGCTGACGAGGTCAAGGCCACCGACCTTGAGGCAAATGTACTTGAATCCTTCGAGGACGTTACGGCGAAGGTGCAAGCGGCAAGCTCCTCGGAACAGAAGAAGGCCGTTATGGCCGATATCGAGAAGGACTGCACCGCGAAGACGCAGCTGAAATGCGAGGTCATCTCTTTCTATAGCGGCGGCGAATACTGGCTCTATAGATTCAAGAAATACACCGATCTTCGCATTGTCTTTGCACCGGAAGAGCAGATATCGTTCTTTGGCGGCGATTACGACAATTTTACGTATCCGCGATACGACCTCGACATCACTTTCCTGAGAGCATACGAGAACGGCAAGCCTGCGGTGACACCGAACTACTTCAAGTTCTCGGAGACCGGTGCGGCCGACGGCGAGTTCATCGTCGTGCCGGGAAATCCAGGCTCGACCGCACGCCTTTCGACCGTTGCACAACTTGCGTACCAACGCGATGTCGGCAATCCGCTGCTTGAAGCGACGTGGAATACGCGCCTCTCCGCTCTTGAAACATACGCAAAGCAAGGCGATGAGCAGCTCAGACAGGCCCATTCTGGCATACGCTCGCTTCGCAACTCGCTAAAGCGTCTGGCCGGCCAGGAAGAGGGCCTGCTCAACCCGCGACAGTTCGGGACAAAGGTCGCGGAAGAGAAAGATCTTAGAGACAAGTTGGCAGCGAAGCCGGACCTGAATAAGCTTTACGCTCCGGCGTGGACCGACCTTGAGAAAGCGTACGCGCATCTGCCTGAAAAAGCGCCGCGTCTCGCGTTCTCGACTATCTCGGTCGCCCGTCTCGGCTCGATAGCTTCGCAGATCGTCCGCTTTACCGAAGAGACGGCAAAACCCAACGACGAGCGTTATGACGAATATCGCGACAACCGTCTCGATTCGCTCAAATTCAGCCTGCTGTCGAAAGCTCCGATATATCCCGCGATGGAAGAAGCGATGCTTGTTGCGTGGCTCACCAAAGCAAAAGAGAAGCTGGGAGTCAACGATCCGTTCATCAGGGCCGCGATCGGTGATGCGGAAGTTTCCGAGGTTGTCGGGCGTGCGGTGCGCGAGACAAAGCTGACCGATCCGGCCGCTCGAAAGGCTCTGCTCGATGGCGGAAAGGCCGCAGTTGCGGCATCGACCGATCCGATGGTAACGCTTGCCCGCAGGATCGAACCCGTTATTCGAGAACTCCGAGCATGGAACGAGGCGAACATCGCCTCCGTTGAGACGAGCGCAGGTGAGCGTATCTCAAAAGCTCGATTCGCCGTCTATGGCAAGACAATTCCACCGGACGCCAACTTCAATCTACGGTTGAGTTACGGCCGGGTCAAAGGCTACGACGAGGACACGACGCTCGTGCCCGACCACACGACGTTCTTCGGCCTGTATGACCGCGCTCTTAGCTTTCGCGAGATGTCGCCGTTCGATCTACCGCAGCGTTACAAAGATAAAATGGGCAAATTCGATATGTCGGCGGCCTTGAATTTCGTTTATACGGCGGACACGATCGGCGGCAACTCGGGTTCGCCCGTCATCAACGCGAAGGCAGAGTTCTGCGGCATCAATTTCGACAGCAACATTCAGAAGCTCTCGAATAAATACTGGTATGTCGAAGAGAACGAAGGCGGCCGTGCCGTCGGCGTCCACTCGCAGGGCATCCTCGAAGCGTTAAGACATATCTACGAAACGAAGGAACTGGTTGATGAGCTGACAGCGAAGTAAGCTATTGGGTTGGTGATAATGCTCAAGATGCGCCGCATCCTACTCAGCGAAGCAGGCGTTTGCGATCGTTATGAATTTGCGGCTCTCGGTAAATCCGTAATCTTCGCCGTTCCACTGCTCCAGACGTGCGGATGTTGCCGCGAGATCAGTTTTTGTAAGCGTCGGAAACTCTTTTGTCCATTGTGCGCAAGCGCGCTTTTTGACGACATGACGGATCGAAAGTCGCAAAAAGAAAGAGAAAATCGATGGGTTCAGCGCCTCGTTGAGGTGTTCTGAAATAAATGGACGGATAAAGATCTTGCGTATTTCGCCGATATCGGTGAAGACCCAGGCTCCACCCTGGAATGTGAGAACCGGCGGCCGCGTGCGATCCCCGATCTTCAGCGGCTTGGTCAGCCCCTGGTAAAAGCGCATACCTGCATAGTTCGCATATAGATCTGCATTTGAAAACACGCCAGAAACGAGTGAGCCGTAGAAGGTCCGTTCGCTTGTTTTCCCCCACTTTATTGCCTTTTTGTCTGCATTTGCGGGGCTAATACCGCTTTCGGCAGCCTTCTCGCTGATCTTGTAGTATGTATAGCCCTGCTGAAAGAAATGCTCGATCTTGTCGACGCCGAACTCCACACCGTACATTCGGATCGTTGGGCTTATCGTCAGATAGTTGGTCGGCAGGAGAACAAAGATCGAATTTTCGTAGCTAGTCTTGTAGCGTGCCGGTTGGTCGTGGAATTCGTGCGTGTTGATCCACCAACCGATCTTCGTAAGCGGGAACGTTCCGTCGCCAAGCTTTTTATATAATTCACGCGCCACCGCATCGTTCGACATCAGATACTCGAGCCGCTTTTTATCTTCGTCTAAGCCATCACAATGTTTACCTTCGATCTGCGTTCCATCGATGCAGGCTCGCCGGGCCGCGATCTCCGCATTCATTCTTGCGACCACGTCGAATAGCTCTTTCAGCGCGTGATCCGAGACTTCGTCCCCAATGTCCGCAAGCGGCAAAGGCGGGAGATCATACTGATCCGTCTCGAACCCAAAGCACATTGTGCCCTGTCCCAGAAAGACGAGACTGAGGAACGCACAGATCAAAGGCGGGAACTTCATAGGCTGAAAATAAAACAAAAGGCTGTTTAGAACTTCGTCGAAACTACAGACTACAATAAAATATCATTTTCGCGGATCGGTCTTCGCAGGTGTTTGAAGCCGGATCAACGAAAATTACACAAGAATGCACTATCACCTCATTGGAATTTGCGGGACGGCGATGGCGTCGCTTGCGGGAATGCTGCTTGCGCGCGGGCACAAGGTCACGGGCTCGGATCAGAATGTCTACCCGCCGATGTCAACACAGCTTGAGGCCCTCGGGATCGATCTCATCAGTGGCTATCGTGCTGAAAACACTGAGGTGAATGCTGATGTCACGATCGTCGGCAATGCGATCTCGCGCGGAAATCCGGAGCTCGAGGCCGTCCTCGATCAGCGCCTCAAATACACATCGCAAGCGCAGGTCGTGCAGGACGAATTCATTCGCGGCCGGCGTTCTCTTGTCGTGGCCGGTACGCACGGAAAGACCACGACAACTAGCCTGGCCTCATGGATCTGCGAGGCCGGCGGCTTGAACCCAAGTTTTCTGGTCGGCGGGATCGTGCAGAACTTTGATGCGAGCTTTCGCGTGACAGATTCCGACTTCTTTGTGATCGAAGGCGATGAGTACGACACGGCATATTTCGACAAGAAGCCGAAATTTATGCACTACCTGCCGGAGATCGCAATAGTCAATAATATCGAATTCGACCACGCGGATATTTACGACGACATAGACGACATCAAGTGGGAATTTTCCCGCCTGATGAATCTTGTGCCGGGCAGCGGCCGGCTGATCGCGGGAGTTGATTCGCCGATCGTCTGTGAGGTGCTTGCCGAGATGGATGGCAAACTTCATACACAGATTGAGACGTTCGGCCTCTCCGACGGTGCGAAATGGCAGGCCCGCTACATTGACTTTTCGGATGACAAGACGCGCTTCACAGTTTTTCACGATGGCCACGCGTTCGGCGAATTTGAGACTTCGCTGCTCGGCGAATTCAATGTTCGGAACTGCCTCGCGGTCATCATCGCTGCGAATGCTTGGGGCATCTCGAACGAACAGATCCAAAATGGCCTCGATACCTTTCTCTCGGTCAAAAGGCGAATGGAGGTCCGCGGCATCGAACGAGGCGTTACGGTGATCGACGATTTTGCGCACCATCCGACGGCCGTAGAAGAAACTCTCAAAGCCTTACGAATGAAGTATCCGTCGAATCGTCTGATCGCGGTCTTCGAACCCCGAACTTGGTCATCGCGGCTTGCCACGTTTCAGGAGCCCTACTCAAAGGCGTTCGGTTATGCTGACCGCGTTATCATTGCGGGTGTTTACAACACGTCAAAGGCGAGCGAGCTCGGCAAGGTTCTCGATGTGAACGAACTTGTCGAAGATCTTAATATGCGCGGAAAAAAGGCTGAAAGTTTTCCGGACGCTGGTTCTATAATCGAGCATCTCGTGCCGGAACTCGCTGAGAATGACGTCGTCGCGATCATGTCGAACGGTGCTTTTGGCGGTATTCACTCAAGATTGCTAGACGTGTTACGAGGTGTTTAACCAAAAGAAAAACATGCTTGCCAAAATTCACGAAAAAGGGCATACTTCCTTTGTTTGCTCTCGCTTGATATCGCGTTGATACGTCCGTCCCGCCAGGAAAGCGCGGTGCTTTTTCGGTTCGGTTTTGAGAGTTAGTTAATTGTATTCGTTTTGAAGCAACCGATCTTTTTGTGCAGGATATCACGCACCGCACAGGGACTAAGTCCGACAGAACAGCATTTCGCTCTTTCTTTTGGCAGCCTGCCTGCCGCTTTTGCTTCAACTTACCTCTAAATAATTCGGAAAGCTAACACATGGGAACTAAACTTTACGTAGGCAACTTGTCATTTCGCGTGACAAACGAGGATCTACAGGAATATTTTGCGGCGGCCGGTGCAGTTGAGTCTGCGAACGTCGTTTTTGACCGCGAAACCGGACGTTCACGCGGTTTTGGATTCGTTGAAATGGCGTCGGATGATGCTGCGACCGCAGCCATCGCTCAATTCAATGGGCAGGAATATGACGGCCGGAATATGGTTGTCAACGAAGCACGCCCGCGGGAAGATCGTCCACGCGGTGGCGGCGGTGGTTACGGCGGTGGCGGCGGCAGGGGCCGGGACCGCGGAGATCGCGGCAACCGCTGGTAGAGAACAGCTGCTAAGGCAGCGGTTTTTGCAAAACGGATCGGAAGCTAACGACATAGCCTCTCGATCCGTTTTCCTATTGGTCATCGACCTTGCCGTCGAACTTCGCAAGAGCCACCACAATATCGTCTATGAGCGAGATCCTATCGCGGGATAACGGTACATTATTGACGAGTATAGAGAGGACGAGTTCTTCGCCGCCGGCGGTTCGCACATATCCGGAAAGGGCCGAAACCTGATCGAGTGTGCCGGTCTTGCCGCGAAAGTTTCCTGAAACCAGAGTTCCCGCAAACCTTCGTTTGAGTGTCCCGTCAACTCCGCCGACCGCCAGGCTGTCGCGCCAAACCTGCGCATTCTTGCTTGTTTTCGCCATATAGACGTAAAGAGCGGCAACCGCCGAAGGGGTTACAAGATCGTGCCGGGACATTCCGCTTCCGTCGTGCTGAACTACGCTATCCGCAGTAATACCGACGTCCTTCGTAAGAAAATCTTTAACGGCGGCAAGGCCGATCGCACTGCTGCTTCCTGAAATGCCGGTTCCTCCATTCCGACGCTTTTGTTCACCTAGCGTCCAAAGAAGCGTCTCGGTGTACATATTCTGGCTGGGCTTCATCGTTTTGGCCGCAATAGCGGAAAGCGGCGGCGATAGCAGCGTAGCGATGGGTGTTTGCGTTGCCGGCGTTGAAATGCCGGCCGGTAGGATCCGTGTGTCACCACCAACGACGATTCCGCGTGCGATCAGGCGTTCTTTCAAAATGGCAAGGAAGATCTCCGCCGGTTGAGTTACCGCAATCGAGCCTTCCCACGGCCGCCCACCTGTGGGCATTTTACCGCTTACGTCGAGTACGTTCCGATCAAGGCGTTTCGTGATCGAGAGGGTCGAGTCGCTGCCGCCGGTCGTGCAGGTATTGTTGACCGCAAAAACGGTCGCCAACGGTAGAATGCGAACGTCACAAGGTTGGCCCGAACGAGTAGCCGAAACTTTCACATCGACGGCGTTATCGTTGATCGGCAGGGCAGTAACGCCCGCACCAAAGTACCACTGCAGGTCGTCCCACTCCCATGTCTCCGGGATCTCAAAGCCCGAAAAATAGCTCAGGTCCCCGACAAGGCTACCGGTGATCTTCTTGACACCGGCTTTTTCAAGATTATCTACGAGAGCGTCGACACCTTTGTAATAATCGCCGTTATAAAACGCCGTCGAGACCGACACATCGCCGCCTCCAAGAATACGGAGGTCACCGTTGATCGTGCCGGAACTATCCGGCAGCGAAGCGGCGAACGCCTGTGTCTCGAAGCGAAAGTTCGGCCCGAGACGCTCGAGTGCCGCTGCTACCGTAAAGTTCTTCATGTTCGACGCGGGCGTGAAATACTTTTCAGGTTCGCTCTCGAAGATAACTTTGCCGGAACTCAGCGACAATATTTTGATCCCGACGCGCCCGCGTGCGACATTCGCCGAGAGCATTCGGCCGCGGATCTCCGATCGCAGGGACGCGAGCGTTTGCACCTGTTTAGCAGGTGTCGGCGACGGAGTCCCGCCGGGAAGCGGAGACGGCGACGTGACGACCACCCGCGGTCTCGGCGGTGTCGGCGTTGTCGTTGGTTCAATGAAGCCGTCGGCATTGACCACGTGGACGCTGCCAAAGAATGCAGTTAGCCAAAGCGAGATCGAAAGGGTAAAGAAAAGAAATGTGCGAACTCTCATCCCAGAAATTGTAGCCTAACCTTCGCCAGGAAGAGAATGCCCGCGTTCGTCCGCGACATTGCTGAGGCCGAACAGAGAGGCCAAAATATCGAGGTTTCAGAATTGTTAGAGACACGGAATTACGATAGTATTTCGGGGAGTCCACAAAGGTCTCAAAAACAGAGTTAATAATAAATACCAAATGTCTGGAGTTGCTGCGGATGACGCGTCTTAAGGTCTTTTCGATATTGTTGTTTGTTGTATTTGGGCTTGCCGTATACTTTGTTGCACCTGATCATACGCGTGCCAAAGCAAAGGGGTTCGTCGGCGAGGTTCCTGCTGCACCGACCGGAGTGAATGCAAGTGATAATTGGTATATCAACAAGGTGGGCTTGCGTTGGGATGCGATCCGAGGTGCGACCCTTTACCGAATTTATCGCAATTCGGTCAACAACCCTTCGACCGCAACTGATGTCGGGACGACCCAGGCAAATTTCTTTTTTGATACTACTTCGGCCGTTGGACAAACCTATTTTTATTGGGTGCGGGCAGAAAATAGCGCCGGACAGAGCCTTTTTGGTGCGCCCGATCAGGGCACGCGTGCGAACGGTAATTTCCCGGGCAGCACCTTTCCGCCGCTTGATCCGCCTCTCGAATCAGCACAGAATCCGGTCACGGCCGCAAAAGCGTATCTAGGCAAAACACTCTTTTGGGACGAGCAGCTCTCGTCAACGCAGACAGTTGCCTGCGGAACTTGTCATCGTCCGGCGATGGGCGGCTCTGACCCAAGAACCGATGTTGATGATCCGCGATCTCGGAATCCGGGGCCGGATAACACGTTCGGAACGGTCGATGATATTTTCGGCTCACGCGGAGTTATCGAGAACGCTCAGGACGGAACCTATTCCTTCAATGCGATCTTCGGATTTCGGGAGCAGGTTACTAATCGCAAGTCACCATCCTATTTGAATGCGGCTTACTCTCCGCAGGGGATCTTTTGGGACGGCCGAGCAAGCAACGAATTTCGCGATCCTATTACGAATGAGGTCATCATTCCTCTTATAGCATCGCTCGAGAGTCAGTCCGTTGGACCGCCGGTCTCTACCGCCGAAATGGGGCACCTGGGACGCGACTGGACGCAGGTTGCAGCCCGTATCCAGATATCAAAACCGCTTGCGCTTGCGAGCGATGTTCCGACCGGCCTAAAAACATGGATTGGCGACCGTACATATCCGCAGCTTTTCCAGGAAGCCTTTGGGTCGCCGGACGTAACACCGTCGAAGATCGCAATGGCGATCGCGACGCACGAAAGGACGCTTTTCTCAGACCAAACGCCATTGGATAAGGCAGTAGCCGGAATAGAGCCTTTGACACCCAACGAGGCGCAAGGCCAACAGGTATTCGAGGTGAATAACTGCGCCTCGTGTCACCTAAGTTCGCTGCTTTCCGACCAGGCATTCCACAATATCGGTGTCAGGCCGCAGTCTGAGGACCCTGGAAGGTTTGCGGTAACCGGAGACGAGTTCGATCGCAGCGCATTTAAAACTCCGGGCTTGCGAAATGTGCAGCTGCGCTTTCCGTATATGCACACGGGTCGACTACGGTCCATTGAGGACGTGATCGACTTTTATAATCGCGGCGGTGATTTTGATGCGCCGAACGTCGATCATGAACAGATACATCCGCTCAACCTTACGAACGAGCAAAAGGCGAACCTCGCGGCTTTCCTCAAGCGACCGCTAACCGATGAACGTGTACGGAATGAACTGCCGCCGTTCGATCGGCCACAGTTGTTTACGGAATCGGATCGTTTTCCGCAGATCACGGGGAACGGACGGCCGGGAACCGGAGGGATCGTTCCCAAAGTTGCCGTGAATTCGCCCGGCCTTATCGGCAATCAGCGTTTTACGGTAGGTGTTTCCAGGGCAGCAGGCGGCTCGCAAGCCTACCTTGTCATCGATTCCGTTGATCCCGGAGTGGGCAACTCGATACCTGGGAGCGGTTCGTTCATATACCGAAATATCGCGTTGAACGGAAGCGGTGCAGGCGGGGGATTCGGCTCGACAGTTTTCCCCATACCAAACAATCCGAACTTGGTCGGACAGACGCTCTACGGGCGTTGGTATGTCGTGGATGCCGGTGCTGCTAGCGGCTTTTCGGTGAGCAGGCTCTTTAGTTTCAAAATATTTTCATCGGATTCAGCGACGCCGCATGCCTCTCCTTTCGATTTTGACGGGGATGGGAAGACGGACGTGAGCGTGTATCGGCCGTCGAACAATGTTTGGTATCTGCAGAGATCGACCGCGGGGTTCACTGCGTATCAGTTCGGTGCGGCGGGCGACAAGATGGTGCCCGCGGACTACACGGGAGACGGCAAGACGGATGTCGCGATGTATCGCCCATCGACCGGAACGTGGTACATTCTCCGCAGCGAGGATCTGACGCTCTCCGTTGCTCCTTTCGGTATATCGACAGACATCCCGACGCCTGGTGATTTTGACGGGGACGGCAAGGCCGACATGGCGGTCTATCGTGCGGACACGCAAGGCACGTTCTACATACAGCGTTCGACCGAAGGCTTTACTGCGGTGCAGTTCGGGCTCGCAGGCGACAAGCCGACAACGGCCGACTACGATGGCGACGGCAAGGCTGACATCGCCGTGTATCGTCCTTCAACAGGCGTCTGGTACAGGTTCNNCTACTCGGGCGACGGCAAGACGGACATCGCAGTCTATCGGCCATCGACGGGCTTCTGGTATGTACTTAGAAGCGAGAACGACACCGCCTACGGTGCACCGTTCGGCATCTCGACCGACATCCCAGCCGCGGGCGACTACGACGGTGACGGCAAGGCAGACTTTGCCGTATATCGCCCCGACGCCCAAGGCCTGTTCTACATACTCGGTTCGAGTGCAGGCTTTTCTGTCATACCTTTCGGCCTCGCAGGCGACATCCCTGCACCGAGCGCGTATGTGAACTAAGACGGATCGTCCCGAACTAATTAGTAATTACTAGTTCGTAATTACTAATTAAATGGAACAAAAAGGCGGCCTTTTGGCCGCCTTTTTTGTGTAGGCTAGCGACGAGAACGATTCAAACCCGGCGGAGTGGATTCGGTTATATCGAGATCGGTAATGCTTCCGGTAGGAGTTACTGATACTGGATCAAACGATGCAAGCTTTGACTGGACGCTGATCAAGTATTGCTGGTTTGAAAGCACATTCTCGAACAGGTAAAACCCGAAGGGGTTGGTCAGTGTTGTAAACGTGAAGCCATTTGGCCCGCTGATCGTAATACGAGCGGTCGAGACAGGTGATCCGTTCGAACGCAGAACACGACCGCTGATCGACACTGGAATCGAGGTCGTGGCCGAAGGCACATAGACGATCCCGGAGTTCGAGCCGGTCGTGCCCATGGTGTTGGCCGGAAGTACGGTCAATGACGAAAGTCCACCTGTCATTGGGTCAACACTGAATTTCGAAATGTTCCGCGAACCCGCATTTGAAACATAAAAATAGGAGCCCGCGGGATTATAGACGGCGGCGAGCGACGTTGAACCGGAAGTTCCGAAGGGCGAGCCGGAAACGGTCGATATGGTCGTTGCGGCACCGCTGCCGCTGATCGAAGCAGAGACGACGTAGGCGCGTGTGCGGTTTGGCAAGATCAGGAAGTTTCCGTTCGGATGCAGCTTTGCGGTCGAGGCGAATCCGGTTTCGCCGAATGCAAAAGGGCTGCCGGTAACGGCAGTGGGAACACCTGATGCAAGCGTATAAACCCGCATTGCTGCTTGCCGAGAGCCAAATACCCAAAGTCGACCTGTCGAATCGACATCGACCGGGACAGGGTTGCTCGCCCCCGAGTCGAATGGATTGCCTGCTATCTCGGTCATTTCGCCGGTCGAAGCATTTATCGAATACCCCGCAAAGAAGTTGCCGCTATTGCCGCCCGCGTAGTAATAGGTGCCGTCCGGCGAGAGAGCCGACGCAGCCGGACTGACTCCCGTCGGCATCGCATACGGGCTGTTCGGTGCCGGCGTTGCAGTTGTCGGCGTGATAACAAAACTCGCGAATACGTCTGCACCAACTATCAAGGGTGAACCTGAAGGATGTACCTTCAAGGTGCGCTGATTCGCAACCGAAGCGATCGGTGAAAAGGGTGCGATCGCAAGGGTTCCGGTCGCCTGATCCACTGAATAGACCGAGATATTCGATGATCCGCGATTCGCAACGTAAAGGAATTTATTGACAGGGTCGAACGCCAGATGTTCGAGATTGGTATTGCCGCCGCCGGTGAAGCCGGTCGCGATCGGGAATCCATTGAGAAGGGTCAATTCGCCGGTAGTATCGTTGACAGAAAATCCATAGAGCATATTTCCATCCGTTGCATCCACCAATGTGTATACAAAATCGGCCCTTATGGGCGCAGCCGAGGCGAAGAAAAAGAATAGAACAAGACAAAGTATAGGTACCGAAAAACGCATAGGTCCTCCTTGAAAATGCGAGAGTGTATTTTGAGCGAACAACGAAATTATACGGTTTGCCAAACGCCTTCACAAACGGCTCTTGTTGATTGGTCAAGATGGGCGGAAAAGAAGAAACGCTTCACATCTCTAAAGATGCGAAGCGTTGCAAAAGGCAAAAGCGATCAGGCTATTTACACTTTGAATAACCGCAGTCACGGCAGGCGTCACAGCCCGAGACGTGCTCAAGCTGCCCACCGCATTCGGGGCATTTTGAGATCATCGTGGACATTGAATGTGAATTCTCGACGGCCTGAGCCTTGCCGATCGCTCTTTCGGATTCCGGAAGATTGCGAAGCCGGCGGTCGATCAGAAGCAGGCATTCAGCAACGGCCTGTTCAGGCGAAGTTAGAAGCCGCTCATTGAACCAAACTGCGTGTGTTGCGATCACCTTGTTAAGGCTGCTTGCAACTTCGTTCACGTCAAAGCCGCCGCGAAGCATCTTGGAAGCGAGCAAACCGACACCTGCGGATATCGGGCCTGCAACAAAGACCTCGAGGATCCGCTCACCGTCATGGTTGACCGTTACATAGAGATTCTGGCCTTCGAACGGGATCCGCCAAGTCGAACCTTGGAGTTCGCGAGGGCGATCGATGCGGGCTCCATCGTTAGTATAGACGGCGGTCTCTCTTCCCGCAGCGAACTCAGTGGCAGCTTCCGTATCTGCGGTAGCTGTTGTTTCCGACGGGGCCGCCATTGCGTTAAGCACCTGCCCCTCACGGCTGCCGTCGCGATAATAGCTGACGGCCTTGCATCCAAGTTTGCGAGCAAGGTGATAAAGCTCATCGACAGATTCGACGGTGTCATCCTTTGCACCGTTGCAGGTCTTGGAGATGGCGTTGTCAACGTGCTTTTGAGCAGCACCGAGCACGCGAACATGCTCTTCGGAACCGATATTCATCGCCGAGATGAAGTGTGCAGGTAGTTCGGATTCATGCTCAACAACATATTCGGCAGCGGCTTCTATCGAAGCCTGATCGGTTTGATCAACCTTGATTCCAAGAGCCTCGGCGGCCGGTGTGTGGACGTAAGTCCTCGTGCCGAGCGTGTCTCGTCGAACGTATGCCCAAGAGAAATTCGGTTCGATCCCTGACGACGTTTCCGCTACGAGCGAGATCGTTCCCGTCGGAGCAATGGTCGTCACCTCGTAGTTTCGCGGCGTGAGCGGAATGTCGCGCGAGATACCTACATCTTCGTAAATGAATTTTTCGTAGGCTTCACGGTTTGCTTCGAATTCAGGGAATGTTCCTTTCGTGCGGCCGAGTTCGAGGCTTGCGAGCCAGGATTCACGGCGGACGAAGCCCATAACCTGCTCCATTACCTTCATCGATTCGTCCGAGCCATAGGTGACGCCAAGCCGCAGGCAGAGGTCAGCGAATCCCATAATGCCGAGGCCGACCGGGCGGGTGCGCTTGACGACATCGTCGATCTCAGGCAAAGGGAAGTGACCGGCGTCAACGACATTGTCCAAGAAGCGGGTGCAGATATGTGTGACGCGGGCAAGCGATTCCCAATCCACATAACCGCCGCCATCGTCGAGCGGTTTGTAGAATTTAGCGACGTCAATAGAGCCCAAGTTGCACGAATTGTTGAAATGAAGCTGCTGTTCGCCGCACGGGTTGCATGCGTAGATCGGCCCCATCGATGCCTTCAGGTGATTGTGTCGATTCACCTCGTCGATAAAGATGATGCCGGGTTCAGCATACTTATGTGCAGCACCGATAATGCGATTCCAAATATCGGGTGCAAAGACCATCCCGGGCATTGGAGGCTCTTCGATGACGCAGTCCGTAAGGTCGGCCGTTTCGAACGCGAGTTTGTCGGCAAAGCTGACCGGCGTGCCGTCGGGGCGGCGATATACGGTGTAGTCGCCGCCTGTAACCGGATCGTGAACGGCCTGTGTCCACGGCTCGCCGTCGAACTCGGTCTGGAACCAAGTGCCGCTATCGACCGCATCCATAAAGAGATCGGTGACTGTTACGGAGATGTTGAAGTTCGTCAGGCTTGTCTGGTCGTTCTTTGCGTGGATGAATCGAAGAATGTCCGGATGGGCGACCGCGAGAATGCCCATATTCGCACCGCGACGAACGCCGCCTTGCTTTACGACTTCGGTCGTCTGATTGACGATGTTCATAAAGCTCACCGGGCCGGATGCAACACCGCGGGTCGAATTGACCATCGCACCCGCCGGACGCAGGAACTCGTACGTCATCCCCGTACCGCCGCCCGTCTGGTGAATGATCGCGACGTCGCGTGCATGCTCCATTATGCCTTCGATCGAATCTGGAACGTTCAGCACGAAGCAGGCAGCCAACTGACCCTTTGGCTTGCCGGCATTGACGAGGCACGGCGTGTTCGGAACGAACTCACGTGCGAGCATAACCGCTGACATTTCGTTGTAGAACCAATGCTGTTCACCGGGGTTTTTCTCAGCCTTCGACACATGGCCGACAACTCGGCGAACGATGTCCTCCCAAGCCTCGATCGGCTCACCTTTTTCATTCCTGAGGGAATAGCGTTTAGCAACCACCTTCTGGGCGTTAAGCCCGAGCGGTTCAAAGCGGCGTGCCGGCCGTGCTGCGCTCGCGGTGCCGCTGTTTTGATCGTGATCGTTAACGCTGCCTGCTGATGGATCAAGGAGTATGCTCATAGGTTTTTTCTCTCGGGTCAGAGTCCTCTTTTTGGGGCTGTTAAGGGCTGATGATTCTGCTGGAGTAAGATGATCTTATCACCTAAGCCAGTGAAACCGAAGCCGCTATCTATTGTTCAATTTTTGTTCGAGTCGCGAATTTTTTCGGGACGCTTTTTCAAAAGCGTAGGTCATATTATCTATCATTTTTCGAAAGTGTCAAGGAGAAAGATTCTACAATATCTTGTGGCAGGAAGATATTCCGCATACAACAAAATGCGACAGCGGTGGTACGAGTTGACACTCGCTCTGTAAACGATTGAAACTAAAAGAGATGGATAAATTGATACACGGAACGGCCGCCGATGACACTGTTCGGGTGGTGGCAGCCGTTGCAACAAAAACTGTTGAAGAGGTCGTTTCACGACACGGCCTTTCGCCCACAGCGACAGCGGCATTGGGCCGAACTTTGATCGGTGCAGCGCTGCTCGGTGCTACACAAAAAGATTTTGATCGACTCACGATCAAGCTCGAATCTGATGGGCCGATACGCGGCATTGTTGCTGAAGCGAGACCGAATGGAGCCCTTCGCGGATATGTGAAAAATGCGCTTGCCGATCTTCCAGCGAATGGAAACGGGAAGTTCGATGTTGGCGGCGCGGTCGGTGCAGGAACATTTTTCGTGATCCGAGAATCAGGTTTTGAATTGGGACTGCACAATGCACCGTATGTAGGATCGGTTCCGATACAGACCGGTGAGATCGGTGACGATCTGGCGTTCTATCTTGCCAAGTCCGAACCGAACAAATACCTTCGGCCGTATTGCTCGGTGTTCTGTTAAAGAACACGGAGCCATTCGTTGCGGCCGCGGGCGGCGTGCTTGTTCAAATGCTGCCGGGAGCGAACGAGCACATCATAACGATGATAGAAGATACGATCGCACACGCACCGCATCTTACTTCGGTTATCGGCGATGGTGCCGGGCCGGAAGAGTTGGCGGCTCTTGTCCTGGGCGAGATCGAATTCAAAAAACTTGGCGAGCGGGAAATAGGATTTGAATGCACCTGCTCGCAAGAAAGGGCGATCACGATGGTCGAGGCTCTTGGGCGTGACGATGTGCATTCAATGCTTGATGATGACAAAGGTGCGGCAATGACGTGCGGGTTTTGCGGTGCGGATTACAAGGTGTCCGAAGCAGAATTAGCGGCGATACTCGAACGTATTTCTCGGGCCTAAGACAGGCTGGCTAATTTCCTTCTGAACCTGAACATAAAGCGGTCGCGGCGCAGGATCTCGGTGCGGTTGAGTGCAAACCGATCGAGGCCCGACAGCGGCGAATACATTGTCGTAAGAGCGATCTTAAATCCTGCTTCCTTAACCGCTTCCTTTGCCGCATCGTTAAAGAAACCTGCCGGATATGCGAATGTATTACAAGGCTTTTGAGTTACGTCTTCGATCAACGCTTTCGATACTGTCAATTCAGTGCGGATATTCGATAACTCCAGTTTATCCAAATGGCGGTGCGTGTGCGTATGCGAACCGAATTCGACACCCTCGGACGACATTTTTTTTACGTCTTCGACCGACAGGTGCTCACGCGGGCCTTCGCCTTCGGCAGTAACGAGGTCGGTGGTTTTTCCGAGGCAGGATGTTACCAGAAATATCGTCGCCTTAGCACCGAACCTTTGGAGTATCGGCAGGGCGTTCGTTAGATTATCCTTCCAGCCGTCATCAAAAGTGATCCCAACCGTTCGTTTCGCGAACTCGCCATTCTCAAGGAAATACTCAGCCATTTCACTCGCTGTCGCGAACGTGAAGCCAAGTCTGATGAGCGTTTCCAGCTGTCGGGCGAATGCTTTCGGCGGTGTGAATGCGCCGCGAACCTTTACATCCGCGGTCGGCAGATCGATCTTGTGATAAAGCAAAAACGGCGACGTCATCTGGTTCTGGATTCTGACACAAGCGGCAGACTCCTCAAAACCGAAAGGAGGAATTCCTCAAGCCCTGATTGAACTTCAGCTCCAACCTGAGCATAATCGGAATCCGAAAGACGATGTCAGATCTGCAAGAATTTTCAAAGAATGCCGCACGTGAGGTCGAAGCGGTCCTCGATCAGCTTTTGCCAAAGGCATCCGACGAGCCTAAATGGCTTCACGAGGCGATGCGTTGGAGCACATTCGCGGGCGGAAAGCGGTTTCGGCCGCTGCTTGTATTTGCGGTCGGCGCAATGTTTGACGTACCAAAAACACGGATCGAACGAACCGCTGCGGCGGTCGAGATGATCCACACGTTCTCGCTCATCCACGACGATCTTCCCGCGATGGACGACGACGACCTTCGCCGCGGCCTGCCGACATGTCACATTAAGTTCGATGAGGCAACAGCGATACTGGCGGGAGACGCTCTTCTCGCGCTTGCATTTAAGGCGATTGCTGATGATGAGTCGCTTGAAACGGATACTCGTCTCCAACTTATCTCCGAGCTTGCTGAAGCGACCGGCACGCCGCAAGGAATGGTAGCAGGACAGCAGCTCGATATTCTCAGCGAGAACAAAGAGATCGATGGAGCGGACCTCGAAGCAATTCATCTCCACAAGACCGGAGCTTTGATCAGATTTTCTGCGAGGTCTGCGGCTATCGCGGCAAAAGCATCTGAGGCGGATCTAGCGGCGGTAACTGAATTCGCTACTGGGCTGGGCCTATTGTTTCAGATAACGGATGATCTGCTCGATGCGACGCAATCGACCGACGTTCTCGGCAAGACGGCCGGCAAGGACGAAGAGCGCCGTAAGTCCACGTACGTTTCGTTGTACGGGATCGAGCGTGCAAATGAACTTGCCCGCGAGACCAAGGACGCTGCTGTCGCCTCGCTTTCGCATTTCGCTGACCGCGCCGAAATGCTTCGACAGATCGCCGAATCTACTCTCTCGCGAACCGCCTAAATTACAGGAAATTCAGTACGATTGGGCGTTTGTTTAAGCTCTTCGAGTATGGCTGACGAACGGACAACGGGTTCAAACGCGCTCACATGGCTGCTTGTCGCGGCCTCAGTGGCCGTTCTCTATTGGGCGACGCTCGCAAAGCTGAGTGTTGATTGGTGGACCGACGAGAATTATTCGCACGGCCTGCTTGTACCGTTCATCATTGCATTCGTTCTGTGGACAAATCGAAACGATCTTGTTTCGGCGACGCCGGCATCGCGCTGGACAGAGTTCGGACTTGCGGTCATCGCTCTCGGCATTTTGATGCTTGCACTGGGTGTTCTTGGCTCGGAATTGTTCACCCAACGCGTCTCTTTTGTCGTCGTTTCGGCCGGGATCGTTCTATATTTGGGCGGAAAACATCTGCTCCGCATTTCCGGGATGTTCTTTGTCCTCTTTGCTCTTGCGATCCCATTGCCGCAGATCGTTTTCAATAAGATCGCCTTGCCGCTGCAATTCACTGCGTCGAAGGTTGCGGTTTGGGGAATCAGGCTTTTCGACGTCCCGACCGTTCGAAAGGGGAATGTGATCGATATCTTGCCTGCAGGTGCGATGCAGACCATCTCACTCGAAGTGGTCGAGGCGTGCAGCGGCATTCGCTCGTTGATGACGTTGATCGCCATCGCATTGCTGCTCGGTTTTTTTACCCGTACTAAAAAAGATCTCTCTGACGGACTTATCAGCGGAATGACGGCCGCGGATCTTGCCAGGACCGGGATTTTGATGCTTCTCTCTGTCCCCGTCGCGGTCTTGACGAATGCGGCTCGCGTTTCTTCGACAGGTTGGTTCACGTACCTCTATGGAATCCGTGCGAGCGAGGGCACTTGGCACGAACTTTCGGGCATAGTGATGTACGTAATCGCCCTCGCGATACTGATACTTTTGAATATCGCTCTGCAAAAAGCATTTGATCGGAGGTCGGCGGCGATATGAACGCACACCTTGCAAAACTCATTGTCATCCTGCTTGGTGGAGCAGTTTTGATCAATTGGCTCTATTTCAGGGATGAGAATAGGGTCGAACGGGAGAACCTCACGAACTTCCCGAAAGTCTTGGGAGAATGGAGACAGCGAGGCGACGCATTCACGTTTAGCGAAGAGACCGATCGTGTGCTTGGGGCAACGGATTACACTATGCGGGAATATGTGTCGAAAGACGGAAAGGTCGCGAATATCTACGTCGGGTATTACGGCTCACAAAGGGTCGGTGCAACATATCACAGCCCACAGAATTGTCTTCCCGGAGCTGGATGGGTGATGCTCGATCCACAGGAAGCCGAAATACAGAAGGCCGACGGCACAAAGTTCACGGCAAATCAGTTCTTCGTTGAAAATGGAGCTTATCGCGAGGTGATGGTCTATTGGTATCAGGGCCGCGGACGCTCGACGGCAAGCGAATACCGCGACAAGCTTAATTCCATCGTTGACAGCATTCTTCTAAAGAGAACGGACGGGGCGATGGTGCGTGTGATGGTAAACGTGGGCGACGATGAAGCGGGCGCGATCGAGGCGGCTCGTCAACTCTCTGCCGAAGTTGCCGGCCGCCTCCAACCATTTGTTCCGAACTAGGCTGTAAAGTGAAACTAATAAGCGTGGGCAAGTTCCGTATAGCAAGTGCATGCGGATTGCTCGACCTTTGCCCTGTCACGTATCGAAACCCCACCCCGTGAATAGTCGATCAGTTGTTTCTTTCGCATTTCAAGAGCAATGCACGTAACGCTCGGCCGATAAACACCGAGGATGCGGGCAATCTGCTCGTGAGTGAGTTTCATTGTCTTCTTGCCGGAACGATCCTGTGCAAGCAGGAGCCAAGTGCAAAGGCGTTCCTTAACGGAATGATACATATTGCATACCGAACGCTGCGAGATCTGCCGAACGTATTGATCGACTTGCGGTGCGAGTGCGATGCTGAGTTCCGGGTGCAGCCGGATCATCTTTGCGAGGATCTCGCTTTCGATGCGGATCGCTGAACCGGCCTGCGAAACTTGCGTGCAGTTCGTTACGCGGGAATTGCAGAACAAAGGCAGGAAGCCGACCGCACCTTCATGACCGGTCAACGACACCTCGACCATACGCCCGTCATCCAGCGTGCGAAATTCGGAGACGACGGCGGTCTCAGGAAAATACACATAATCGAGCCTGTCGTCCTGCATGTACAAATACTGCTCTGCCGACAAAAAGACGGATCTCAGCGATGGCTGCAGACGTTTGAACAGGTCGCTCGAGAGAGCAGCGAGGAGTTCGTTGCTTGATGAGACAATCGGCATCGAAGCGGTCGTCGATGGCCGTGAATTGCGTGCGTAAGATGTTCCTACGGGAGAGTAGTCGGTCGAATCTATCGAATAATTATATGAATCAAAGCGTTCCATTTCCCCTCCTGGTTCGTGGTGAAAGTTAAATTGCGACGTGTTTTGCTGCGTTTATCAAGAGGAAATTGGCAGGCCTGAAAGCACGTAAACCACGGCGTTTCAATGGATCCGCCATGATCGAAGAACATTTCGAGAACGAAATTGCCAAATTGCTGAGTTTATTTCCTCTAACGACCTTCCGAGCGAGCCGTGTTCCCTTAAATATCTCTAGTATGGCAAAGGGAAAGAGGTGTAGAAATTGGGATTTTACGCTTTGTTTATAGGGAAAATCCCTATGTCAGTAGGGAAGATTACAGTAACGAATGCCTAAGTATCCTGCATCCAGCCCTGCAGGATCGCATATTTAACGATCTCGATCCTGCCGGAGATACCGAGTTTTCGCATCGCGTTCGCCTTATGGACCTCAACTGTCTTGACGCTAAGATCAAGGCTTGCGGCGATCTCCTTGTTGCTGTAACCAAGCGAGATCAGGCGTAAGACTTCGGTTTCGCGGTCGGTCAGCTCTTTCTGGTTCTCACCGCGCAGCGAAGGGCGGCTTGCATAACTGCCCATCACTTTTTTTGTGAGGGCCGGGTCGAGATAGGCATTACCTTCGGCAACCTCGCGGATCGCGTTGATAAGATGAGTCGGTGCACTCTGCTTCAGCACGTAGCCGTTGGAGCCGGCGGCGACAAGCTGCTGCAAATAGCCGTCGTCCGTGTGGCGTGAGAGCGTTAGGAGTTTTATATCCGGATACCTCGAGCGGATCATCTTCGTCGCCTTCAAGCCGTTCATCCGCGGCATCGAAATATCCATTATGATGATGTCCGGCCTAAGTTTTTCCGCCTGCGCAAGCGCGAGTTCGCCGTCGTCGGCTTCACCAACGACCTCCATATCGGGTTGGGCGTTTACAAGCAGTTTGACGCCCTCTCGAACGGTTTTGTGGTCCTCTGCAAGGAGGACGCGAAGCTTGCCTTCCATAGATCAACTTTGAAGCGGTACACGAACAAAAACCGTGGTGCCTTTTCCGGAGGTTGATTCGATATCGAAACTCCCGCCGATCAGCGACGCACGTTCTCGCATTCCGACAAGGCCAAAACCTTTCTTCTGCTTCGACAGGTCGTCGAGCTGGACCTCGAATCCCTTGCCGTTGTCCTCTACGATAAGAAGAAGGTCGGTTTCGTGCCCCTCAAGGATAACATCTACCTTAGTCGCTTGTGCGTACTTTGCCGCGTTATTCAACGCCTCTTGCGTGATGCGGTAAAGGTTTGTTTCGACATCCTTGTGGATCTTCATTCCGGAGACCGCGATCGTGTTGAAGTCCGCAAAGATGTCGGAATAGCGGGACCATTCCTTAACATAATTCCCTAACGCGGTCACGAAGTCCGTCTCTTCCAGTACGCTTGGACGCAATTCCCACGCAAGGAAGCTCACCTCGGAGTCGATCGTCTCAGCTATCTCGGCAAGTCTGGTAACAGTCTCCGAAAGTGCGGCATTTTCTTCACATTGCGTGGCGATGCTCGCGATCTTCAGCCGCAATGCGGTCAGGCGCTGACCGAGTTGGTCGTGAAGGTCGCGTGCGATGCGGCCGCGCTCGTCTTCCTGGATAGTGAAGAGTTTGCGAAGCAGGCCCAAACGCTGTTCTTCCATCGCAGCCCGTTCTTCCATTTCCTTGAGCAGGACGGCGTTGGTTTCCGCGAGAGCTTGGGTGCGGCTTGCAACGCGGGCTTCGAGGTCGGTTCGAGCCTGATGCAGATCGGCCTCATATTGGATCCTTTCGGTCAGATCCGACGCGATCTTTGCGTATCCGGTGAGCGTGTCGTTTTGATAGAGCGGCACGAGAACGCCGCTCGCAAAGAACCGCGACCCGTCCTTGCGAAGATGCCAACGTTCATCCGACGCTCGGCCGTCCTTCCGTGCCTTTGCCATCTCGTGAAATGAGATGTTCTTTGCATTGTCCTCGGGCGTGAACAGAATATCGCCCGATCTGCCGAGGATCTCGCGGTCGCGATACCCAAAGATCTTCTCGGCTCCCGGATTCCACGTATCGATCAGGCCCTCGGTATCGGTCGAATATATAGCATAATCGGTGAAACTCTCGGTCAGTACGCGCATCCGTTCGCGGGAGAGTTTCAGGGCATCCTCGGAACGTCTCAGATCGGTCAGATCGTTGACGAAGGAATAAAACCCGCGAACCTTCCGGTCGGGGCCGAAATCGGGCACGTACGAGACGTGTACATAGCGGTCACCCAAGCCTTTATACGACACCCAATTGTCGATCGAGAAGCTTTCGCCCGCGAATGCGCGTTCTATCAGCGGCCGCAACTGTTTGTAAGACTTTGAGGAAAGGACGCTGCTGAGTTTCCGCCCGACGATCGCCGTTTTATCGACGCCAAAGAGCTTGGAATATTGGTCGTTAACAAATCGGTAGCGTTCGTCGCAATCGACATACGAGATAAGAGCCGGAATGACGTNNCTGTCCCGAACGCGCTCGCTGATCAGCTTTTGCTCTGTAACGTCAATAACGGTCCCGTAAGAGCGCGTCGCTTCGCCCTCCTCGTCTCGAATGATGGCACCCGACGCTTCGACCCAGCGAACGCGACCGGTTCGCTGTCTAATTCGAAACTCGTTCTTAAATTCTTCTGTTCTGGATTTGAATGCCGCTAGGAGATGCGCTTTTACCTGTTCAGTATCGTCTTCATGGACGTATTTTTCGAGGCTCTCAACTTTTACCCAGTTAGAACGAGCTTTCTCGCCGCAGATCTTCCAAAGAGTCTCGGATAAAAAGATCCGCTTAGTTTGGCAATTCCATTCCCAACTCCCGAATCCGCCGGCCTTTTGAGCGAGAAGCAACCGTTCTTCGGTTGATCGGAAAGCTTCCTCGACCGTTCGCCGGTCCGTAATATCGATGAAGATCCCGTCGATCCGGATCGGACGGCCGTCGTCATCACGAACGATCGAACCGACGCTCTCGATCCAACGAAGGCTTCCGTTCGAGTGTCTAACCCGGAATTCGTCCTTGTACTCTGCCGTTACAGAATTCAACGCCGCGTGAAAATGTGCATCCGCACTCTCACGGTCGTCTTCGATCGCAAGGCGTGTATAAAACGTGATGCCGGAGGTTTGTCGGAGCGATGAAATGCCGATGATCTCGCGTGCCGTGTCTGAGAACGAGAGTTCGTCGTCCTTTGCGGTCCATTCCCAGATTCCTATTCCTGCAGCTTCCTGGACCAACTTGAGCATTTGCTCAAGGTTAGAGCGTCCGGCAGACGGCTCCTTCTCAACGTGAAGGCCATTCTCCGCATCGTTGTTGGACACGAAGGTTTTCTTTTCAACTCGCTTTTTTAGCTGAGTGTTCTCGGTCATCTCTCTTGCGGTCTTCAGGCAATAGCTTGATTCTAACACACTCGAAAAAGGAGCCGTTCGTGCGCAAAAAAGGGACGCATCCTCCCCAAGATACGCCCCAAATACGCCAAATAATGGCGCCGATCCTAATATGTGGCCCAAAAGCTGAATTGATTATCTAATGCGCAAGATCTTGCGTTTGTATGCCTCCATACGTTCAATTCTTTCTTTTTCCTCCCGACGATAAGCAGAAGAATTCTGAAATCCTCTGTCAATTGCATCTTTTACCTGAATGCCGACAGGGAATCAGGGTTTTTCAGTAGTTCCTGCAACTGAAAGCAAACGTCGCTAGCGGAACTGCCCTCCGATCGCGATCCGCAATAGCCGTTTGCCCGGCGAGGATGTTCTATGTTTTACAGTGAGTGCCAAAGCCGAAGTAAGTATCTTCTCCTTTTCGCGGTCGTCGCAGCGGCGGTATTTTTCCTTGCTGCCTGCGGCCATTCGACCGAAGCATTCATAGCAAAGGGCGAAGAATACCTCGCAAAACGAAAATTCAACGACGCATTGATGCAGTTCCGAGCCGCGGTCGAAAGCGATGGCTCGTCCTCGCGTGCGCATTGGGGTTTGGCACGTGCTTATGAGAACCTCGGCGAGTTCGACGAGGCGTTCAACGAGCTGCGAAAAGCAACGGAACTCGACCCCGCCAATCTTGATGCACAGGCCAGGCTCGGCAATTATTTTCTTCTCGTAAGACCGCCGCTCATTTCAGAAGCGGAAAGAGTTCGCGACCTGATCGCGAAGAAGGACCCAAAATTCATCGAGGGCGTCGTTCTGGAAGCGTCCATTCTGAACGCGAGCAACCGGCCCGAAAGCGAGGTCGTGGCGAAGATCGGCGAGGCGATCGCGCTCGATCCAAAAAGGACCGCGACATACGTCAGTCTTTCACGCTATTACACGACGATCGATAAACCGGAAAAGGCTGAGAACGCGCTTCAACAAGGTATCGCCGCGGACCCAAATTCCGCTCTAGGGTATACGGAATACGGCCGTTTCTTGATGTACGCAAAACGCGATCAGGAAGCTGAGGCAGAGTTTGAGAAAGGTATTGCGGCCGAGCCGACGAACATCGAGGTTCGTGAGACAGAAGCGGAATTCTTCGTCACGAGCGGCCAGCTTGATAAGGCGGAAGCCGCTTATAAAAGCCTTGTTGAGATCCAGGAAAATAGCCCTGAAAGCCGCCTCGAGCTTGCAGAGTTCTATCGCAAAGCCAAACGCGTTCCCGAAGCTTTGAGTGTTCTCGATGCGGTGGTGAATGAGACTCCACAATACGTTCGGGCCCGATATGCCCTAGCTGAGATCTATCTCGATTCAAAAGACGAAGGCAAGGTCGAAGAACAGGTAAACGTTCTTCTTGGGCTAAATGACAAGGACGAGGAAGCCTTGATGCTGCTTGCCCGCTTGAGGTTGATGCAAGGTCGTCCGGAAGAGGCGATCAAGCAACTCGAAGAGATCCTGAAGCGAACCCCGAGCAAACGCGACACGCTCTACGTGATGGTGCAGGCGAAGATCGCAGCAGGTCTTACCGACGAGGCGAACGCATTTATTGGCGATCTTCAGCGCTATCATCCCGAGTTCCTTAAGGCCGGCCTATTAAAGATTCAGGCTGCATTTGCAGCCGGCGACAATGCCGCGGCCTATCGGCTCGCAAACGAACTCTACGGGACAGTAAACAACTCACAGCCGAATGCTGAAACATCAGCGAACGATATCGCCGATCTGCAGCTACGTTCGTTATCCGCACGCGGCCTCGCCGCTTTGGCTCTCGGGAGAACGAACGACGCGATCGCGGACCTGGAGCGTGTTCGCACGCTCACTCCGAAGGCACCGTCGGCCCTGATCAATCTTGCAAAAGCGTATAAACGGGCGAATCGCCTTGACGATGCGGCAGGTCTTTACAAATCGGCTATGCAGACCGACGTTCGGGATTTTGACGCGGTCAGTGGCTACATTTCGCTGTGCATCGAGAATAAGAAGACCGCCGAAGCATATTCGACTCTCGACGCGTTGTCGAACCGGAACGCCGGCCGTGCCGATGTCCTTGCCGCCCTGCATTTCTTACGCTCGCAGGTGCTTTCATCGGAAGGGAAGGCCGCCGAGACCGAAGCCGAGCTTTCGACCGCGATCCAGCTTGATCCGGATTACCTTCCTGCGTATTCCGCATATGCGACGATTTTGGCCGGAAGAAATGAGATTCCGCGTGCGATCGAAGAATACAACAAGGTTCTAACGGCAAGGCCGTCGGCAAGCATTTACACGATGGTCGGAATTCTCGAAGACGCTCGCGGAGATTCCGCCGCTGCCGAAAAGAACTATCGTTCGGCCCTCGAACTTGCGCCGAATTCGCCCGTTGCTGCGAACAACCTTGCCTGGCTTATCGCCGAAGGTCAGGGGAATCTCGACGAAGCACTGAAGCTCGCTTCCTCTGCCGTAAGCGGTGATCAAACCGTCGCCGCATACTACGACACACTTGGCTGGATCTACTTAAAGAAAAATCTATACTCAGCGGCCGAACAGCAGTTTCGCAAGGCGATCGAAACAGATCAGCGCAACGGCAAGGCGCCGAACGCGGCATATCGAGTCCATCTCGGGACGGCCCTTTCTTCCTCCGGTAATACAGAGGCGGCAAAGCGTGAAGCCGAAGCTTCCTTGAAGGACCGTACGGCGCTGAACGATCAGGAGATCGCAATGGCTAGAAGGATCCTGGAGGCAAGATGATCAACACGATAGGGGCTTTTTTTACCCACATCCCGGAGCCTGTGAGCTTGCTTGCCCTCGGGGCAGCAATGACTGCGGCCGCGGCCGGTTTGAGGAACCTGCTCAAGCACAGTCGAGAGGTCGAGATGGAAGATCACGGAGAAAATACCCGTGAAGAGCATAGAACGGAAGGCTAGTTATGAGTGAATTTAGACAAAGGTCGATGGGCGAATGGGCTGCGATCCTGAAGCGGCGAAAGTGGATGATCATCCTGCCGATGATCACGCTGACTTCAGCTGTCGGATACGTGGTTTACAACCTGCCAAGCATTTACGAATCAACGTCATTGCTAACGGTAAAACCGCCGACCATCTCATCGAATCTGGTTCAGCCGCTAACGAACGAGGACTTTTCTCAGCGTCTCCAAACGATCAATCAGGAGGTCCTGAGCCGCTCTTCGCTCGAACCGATGGTGCTCAAGTACGACCTTTATCGTACAGAACGCAACGCCGGCATGCCGATGGAACTCGTCATCGCGAAGATGTACAAGAACATCAAGGTCGATCTTGAAGAGACGGGCGATCAGAAGGTCGCGGCGTTCCGGATCAAGTACCGCGACAGCGATCCGCAGGCGACCCGCAATGTAACCGCCGAGCTTGCCAGCAAGTACGTCAACGCTCAGGTTCAAAACACCACCGAGATCGCACAGTCCACAAAGGAACTTTTCGAACGTCAGCTCGACGAGAAGAAAACTGCCCTTGATGACCTCGAGAAACAGAGGCTCGACATAATGACGGCCAATGTCGCCACATTGCCGGAATCGGAGCAAGGCCTTGTCGCACAGCTTCAAGGACTTCGTTCACGCGAGGACACGATCACAAAGGAAAAGGAATCGCTTTTTAACGAGAAGGGCAGGCTGAACGATTCGATCGCGGCCAATAACCGCCAAATGCGTCTGATCGAGGACTATGGCCAGAAAGAGACGCAAGATACTGCACGTCAAGCAGCAAGCATAGAAGACACGCTTCCTTACGCGGAGTTGATGAAGCGTCGCTCCGAGCTGAATGCCCAACTAGATAATCTCTTGAAGGTCTATCGCGAAAAACATCCGGCCGTGATAGCAAAACAGGCGGAGATCGCCCGTGTAAACGAGGAATTCGACAATCTTCGAAAGAGTGCGGATCGGCGTGTTGCCAATGCGACGAAGTCGAGCAATATGCGGGCCGATCTGCAGAAAAAGGGCCTAGAGCTTGAGAATCAGCGGATCCAATCGCAGATCGGGCAGATCGACAATCAGATCGCTCAAAAGGATGCCGACCGGGCGGCCAATGCCAACGAGATCTCAGCCATCGAGGCGCGCATCAATGCAGTTCCGAACGTGAAGGTCGCGCTCGAGGCGATCAATGCGCGGTACCAATCGGCAAAGCAGTCCTATGACGAAATTCTAAAGAAGAAGAATGACGCCGAGACGCTTGTCGGCGTCGAAACGAACGCCCAGGGTGAAACGATCCGTGTTCAGGACCCGGCAAATGTTCCGCAAAGTCCCGTCGCACCGAAACGTTTCGTTTGGACTTTCTTCGGTGCGGGAATCGGCATCGCATTCGGCCTTTTATTGATCGGGCTTTTTGAGATACCGCGGCTATTCCGCATCCAGAATATCGACGATGCCAAATACTACACGGGCCTGCCTGTGCTTGCGTCGGTTCCGCCGCTGCTCTCACTTCCTGAAAAGGTGTGGATCAAACGGGCCTCTCGTCTAAAGTTGGCGGCCGCCGTGGTCTTTGCGATAGGCATCATTCCCGTGCTCGTCCTGATACTTCAGGCTACAAGGGTTTTCGAGATCATTACTGCATAGCAGAAGAATGATCGGTAAGAGGTGATTATGTATAACGAATTTTTCGGTTTAACAGACAGTCCATTTACGCTAACGCCCGACCCGCGTTACATAGTGTTCACGCCGAGCTATAACGAAGTGCTCGCGAGGCTTTATTACGGCCTTGAAGAGGCAAAAGGCCTGATAGTGCTCACGGGCGAGGTAGGAACCGGCAAGACGACGGCTTTGCGATGGATACTGCGTCGTTTGGATTCGAGCGTGCTAGCAGCGTACGTTTTCAACCCGCGGCTGTCGATCGACGAGTTCTATCACCACGTTACCCAAATGCTCGGCATAAAGGATTGGACAAACAAGGCCGAACTCCTGAATGTGATGGGCAATGTCCTCGCCGAACGGCATCGCCGCGGCCTTCGCACCGTGATCATCATAGACGAAGCACATGAGCTTTCGGATTACGTTCTCGAAGAAATACGGCTCTTGATGAACTTCGAGTCTGACAATGCCAAGCATCTGCAGATCGTCCTGACCGGCCAGCCCGAACTCCGTGATCGGCTGAATCAGCCGAACCTCCGACAGCTGAAGCAGCGTGTCGCTCTCCGATGCAATATGCACGCTTTTCCGACCATAGAAGAGGTCGAACGATATATCACCGAGCGTCTGATCATTGCAGGAGCAGAAGACCCGCAGATCTTTTCGCCTGAGGCGATCGATATGATCTTCCGCTGCTCAGAAGGGATCCCGAGGCAGATCAACAACCTTTGCGACAACGCGATGGTCGCGTCGTACGGCGCAGGCGAACGTGTCGTGTCGAGGAATTCGGTGATCGAGGTCGCGAAGAATCTCGATATGCTGCCGGATGAACGCGTGGCCGGGCCTTCGCACGGCGTGAGCACTGTTCTGCGGCCCGAAGCTCACGACGAACTGTGGAATTCCGCCCCGACGAACGGAAGCGTGTCGTTCAGCCCGGCCTACATATCGGCGAACGGCAATGGCCATGCTTCGACAAATGGGGCGAACGGCAAGCCGGCGGGCATTCGCTTTGAAGATCTTGATGACGAGATCCATCTCGAACTCGGCGACCTGGAAAGGTACGACTAAGCAGGAGAAATTGAAATGAGTGTCCTTCAAGCTCTGCAGCGAAAAAATTTAGATAGCCCGACGGCTTCTGAGCCAAGAGTGGTAGCGTTCGACGCTGCCGGAAAGCGGAATCTTCCGCCGGATCTGCTTGGTTCAGGGATCACGATCGGGTCACCAAGATCGGCGTTCGATGGGCAGCCGAATTCTTCGATCGGGACGGCACTCCCTGACGTTGAAACGGGCCTAACTGCCGGGGCAAAACCGAATGCCGATACCTTAACACGTTCGGCTCGACGGCCGCTGCCAGATTGTGTCAGCTGGACCGTCGATGCCGAGCGCGTTGAGCCTCGCCTTGTTGCGATAACGAGCCCCAATTCAGGCTACTGCGAGGAGTACCGCAGTTTACGAACAAATGTCCTGCATAAGAGCCAGCGACAGAATCTGCAGGCGATCGTTGTTGCGAGCGCGAACCCGGGTGAGGGCAAGAGTGTCACGGCGGTAAACCTTGCGTGGATGCTTGCTCAGACCGACGGCGTTCGAGCTCTTATTATCGACAGCGACCTGCGGATGCCCAGCCTGGCAGACTATTTAGGAATAGAGACCGAGAAGGGCCTTTCAGATATCCTGACAGGCGATGCAAAATTGACGGACACGATCGTCAAGATCGAGCCATCCGGATTGTATCTTCTCGCCGGTGGGATTGCGCGGCCTGATGTCGCCGAACTGATCTCGGGACCGAAGTTTGCAGAGATCTTAGCTGAAGCTCGAGAGATGTTCGATTACATCATCATCGACGCTCCGCCTCTCGCCATCTTTACCGACGCAACGGTGTTGATCAATAAGGCGGATGCGGCGCTGCTCGTTGTTCGTGCGAACAAGACAAAGTATTCGGTTCTCGATCGGATACTCGAACCCTTGCCAAAGGATCGAATGCTTGGGGTAATCCTTAACCAATCAGAGGATGTTCTCGACGAATCCGAATACAACTACGGTTACTACAACTATCGCCGAGTGGCGGAAGACGCAGCATTGTGAACGATAAATGTCAGCAAGCGGGTCCCAACTTAGAAAGCTATGGTTAGTCATCGCCGATACCGTGATCGTCTATGCGAGTATCATCCTGGCGATGCATATTCGCCTGGGCTTTGCCGGATCTGAGAATGAGCTTTCAAATCGCGACGGCTGGATCAAGATCGGTTTTGCGACCGCCATCTGCATCTTAAATCTCTATTTCTACGATCTATACGATTATGTCGTGATGACGAACCGCCGTGAGCTTCTGTTGCGGCTTGTGCAGGCTCTCGGCATCGCGTGGGTGCTGCTTGCGATCGTCTTTTATTTCGCTCCGCCGGTGATGATCGGCCGCGGTGTGTCGGTGATATCCGTACCGCTGGTATTAGTGCTTCTTCTGCTGTGGCGCAACTTCATACATATCCTTACGGGTCATCCCGACATCGGCGAGAAGATTCTCGTCGTCGGCACCGGCCCGACCGCACTTGATACCGCCGAAGCCGTTTGGCAGCGTCGAGACGCGGGTTATAGGATCGTCGGCTTCGTTTCGGAAAACGGTGCAAAACCGCGGGAAAAGATCGGGCGGTCCGAGGTTCTCGGCAAGGCTTGGGAACTCGAAGAGGTTATAAAGAACGAGCGTGTCGATCGGGTAGTTATTGCCGTTCGAGAACGTCGCGGAGCGTTTCCGACCGAAGCTCTTCTAAAGATGAGCCTCGCTGGCGACATCTCGATCGAAGAGTGCACATCGTTCTTCGAGCGGATAACGGGGAAAGTTCACGTCGATATGCTGCGGCCTTCGTGGCTCATTTTCGCCGGACGAAATCGCGAATCTCGCATCAAGGGCCTGTTCCGCGAGCTTATCTATCGTATCTTGGCTCTGGTCGGCCTCGTCATCTCTGCCCCGGTCGGGATCGTAACGGCCATCCTGATCAAGCTCGAATCACGCGGTCCGGTGTTCTACCGACAAGAGCGTGTCGGCAAGAACGGCCGGACCTTCAAGGTCATAAAATTTCGCTCAATGCGAGAAGACGCCGAGGCCGACGGCACACCGGTTTGGGCTGCCGACAACGACGATCGTACGACCATCGTCGGACGCTTCATTCGCAAGGTTCGCATAGACGAGATACCGCAATTTTGGAACATCCTGACGGGCGAGATGAATTTTGTCGGACCGCGTCCTGAACGCCCGCATTTTGTGAAGCAGCTCGCACGCGAGATCTCTTACTATGAGCATCGGCATCTGGTCGCTCCGGGCCTGACCGGTTGGGCGCAGATCAAATATCCCTACGGAGCCTCGGTCGACGATGCGCGCCAGAAACTTCAATACGACCTGTATTACATCAAGAATCAAAGCCTGACCCTCGATCTCGTAATTATCTTTGAGACTGTAAAAACCGTGCTTTTCGGCCGCGGGGGCAGATGAAAATTGGATTCTAGACGCTAATCGGTGTTTTAACGAACCGTAATTGCTACAAAAGAGTGATCGTTATGAAAGCAGTAAAATACGCACTGATCTCGATATTCCTTGTCGGAATGTGTTCTTCAGCGGTGGTGTTCGCACAGGAAGCGCGCGCGTCAACGGAAAACCGAACTGACGGCGCCGCAACAACGCCGACTCCCGAGGCCACAAACGCGACCGCAGAAGATGACGTGATCCTCCCGTATTACGACAATTACCTGAAGGAATATCGGCTCGGGCCCTCGGACGTTATAACGGTCGAGGTCTTTGGACAATGTCCGGACTACTGCAAATCCGGCATCACGGTCCCGCCAAATGCGAGGATCTCGTATCCGCTTGTTCCGGGTGGTGTCTTGGTTGCAGGCAAGACGGTCGAACAGGTTGCCGCGGAGATCACCAAAAAGCTTAACGAGTACATTATCGACCCGAAGGTTACCGTAACGCTCGATAAAGCCGTTTCGACCCGTTACAGCGTGATGGGCAAGGTTACTACGCCCGGCGTCCGTGTGATGGACCGAAAGGTCAGCGTTTATGAGGCGATACTCGATGCCGGCGGTGTCGCAAAAGGCGGCGATAAGAAGCGGGCCTTCATCGTCAGCTACGCAGCGGACGGCCACCTAAAAAAACGTGAAGTTTCGATTTCCGACATGGAGAGCGGCAAGACCGCGATGGTTTATTTGAACCCGGGAGATCAGGTCTTTGTGCCCAGCAAAGGATTCGGGATCGACAGTATTTTCGACATTCTCGGAAAGGCGAGCGTAGTTAGATTTCTCTTCGGCAGTCCGTTCTAAATGAAGTTCAAGATCGCAGCATTCTCGATCCTTCTTTTCGGCGCGTGTCTTTGCGTAAATGCCGAATGGGTGAAGCTGCCGACGCGAAGCTTCGCGAACCTTAAGGATATCTTCTTTCAAAACTCTGAGACCGGGTGGATAACGGGAACCGACGGAACGCTCCTTCGAACGGATGATGGCGGCAAAACATGGCTGCCGGTACAGAAGTTCACGACCGACTCGATCCTTCAGATCTACTTCACTGACGCCTCGACCGGCTGGATGCTCTGCGAACGAAGCATTTACAGCCGAGGCAAGAACCCCGTTTCATACCTAAGAAAGACGACCGATGGCGGCGTCCATTGGGACAAGATCGAGTTCGAAGACGCCGATCGGGAACGCGTTACTCGCATCCTCTTTGATCGGAACGGGCTTGGCCTGGCGTTCGGAGAGGGAGGAATATTCTACCGTCTCCAAGCGGACGGGACAACGTGGAAGAAGTCGCGGGCCGCTATCCATTTCTTACTCCTTGACGGCGCGTACAGCTTAGGTGCAAATGGAGCTATTGTCGGCGCCGGCGGTACGATTGTTTTTACGCAGGACGGGGGCCTTACTTGGGAAGAGGCGACGATCCTGCACGAAACGAACTCGCGCATAAATTCGGTCGTATTCACGAGCGCGAAGCAAGGCTGGGCGGTCGGTACTGACGGGGCGATCTTTACAGCCACCGGCGGCGGCCGGCTCTGGCGGCTCGTCCCGCAGAGTGAAACAACCGCAGCACTGAACAGCGTCTANNAGCGTCTATTTTTCTGATGCCCGCAATGGCTATGCTGCCGGAAACGATGGCACGATCCTGCACACTCCGGACGCAGGTAATCATTGGTATCTGGAACAGACGCGTGTCACCCACAACCTCAACAAGATCGTCTTTAACGGTTCGAATGGTTTCGCCATCGGATTCGGCGGTACTATCCTGGCAAAAGGTCCTGAATTCAAGACCCCGAAACGTGATGAACCCACAATTTCGCCAAAGATCGAGCATTGAGCCGTCTCAATACTTGACTAAGAATTGCGATTTTCGTAAGGTTAACGTTCGCCCTTTTTTAGGGTCGGATTTGATCTTTTCAGCAGATTTATGGGGCAAGAAGAAGCCTCAAAGGTATCTCGGGCATGTACGTCAATTGGTAGACAGCCTCCCTTACAAGGAGGAAGTTAGGGGTTCGAGTCCCTTCGTGCCCACCATTTCAATCTACTTTGCGGGGTCGTAGTTCAGTTTGGTTAGAACGCCAGCCTGTCACGTTGGAGGTCGCGGGTTCGAGCCCCGTCGGCCCCGCCACTTTCACTTCTTTCGGGTAAATCGTCCGTCTTTCCATTCCAGGTCATAACGCTTTTTGCCCTTAGGTGAATCAGCAGCAGTGTCCGAATCGACCGGAAGTTTTTCAAAGACCTCAACTGTCGTACCCACACGCGGAAAGACGTAATAGAGATCATTGCTAAACCCGTCAACGATCGAGCGGCCGACGTCCGTCCATTTTCCATTGTCATAATCGACAAAATAGCTATCGCTTCCCATTTCGAAATCGGCGCGAACGCCGACGAGATAGTCGCCGCCAGGTTTCTTGAAGATCGCCATTTCAAGGCAGCTTTGGGCACCGTCGCAGCCCGCCCGCAAATACCCGTTCGCGGTGTCTTCAACCTCGACAAAGTCCTTTAAATAATCGGCCTTTGCACGCTGACAGCCTTTATCCTTGGAGGAGTCGCAAGATTCCAACGGGAAATACTTGACCGGCAGCAGCATAAAAAAGTCCCGTACGGTCTTCGGCCTTACCATTAGATCGCCGGCCGTTTGGGATTCTGCGCCATTTGCGGCCGTCGCTTTTGCGTCCGTAGTCTGAGCGTTGGTTGAAGTTGCCTGTTCCTGAAGCCGCGAATCACCACTCGGCTTCGGTGGAACGCTTCCTGCCGAGCAGCCTGAGACACCTGTCAAAAGCATAAGAGATAAAATGATGTGCCGTGATCGCATAGCTTTCCTCAACCTGGTGGTTCGTTTCGGTGGTTTATTGTCCCAATTGTTCCGCTAAGGTCTGTTCAAGCGATTCGTGGAACTTTTCCTCGCTTATAGCCGGATAGCGATAGAGCTCCGGCTTGATCTCGTCAAAAAGGGAACGCAATCTCTCCGGCTCGATCAACCCATGACCGATCATCGACCGAACATCAGATCTATCCTGAACATGGCCGCGCTCAATCTTTGCCAAAGCTTGGCTGTAAAGATCAAAGTGATAGAAATCCAACTTTCCTTCTCGGCAAATGAATTCTGATCGGTCTTCCCAGCCTGGAACCGCTGGAATAAAGTCCGGAGGTGATGCGATCTCGATATTTGCCTGAAGTTCCTCTTTAAGGTCAGCCAATGCTCGATAAAGCTCATCCGTATCCGGAACAAAGCGAACATCAATATCGACCGTCGAATCGCGCCAACCGTGAAGAACGGCCGTAGAACCGCCTGTAAAGTACACGCGGCCGGCCTGGCGCACTCTACGAGCAAGCTTCTGCATAAACTTCTCGATCTTTTCCTGATTCGTTAAAGTCCGCATTCTGCCGCTCGTTCAAAGCTTACAAGTCTTCGTATCAATGAATTGTATCTGGAGTGTGCCCCGTCACCATCGGCCTGAGCGAGTAACACGTAAAGACGATGTTCGGGCGACTCAAACGTATTTTTCGGCACGTTTATTCCCGCATCTCGGAGTCTCGGGGCACCGATCGAGACCAGCAGCGACTCGATGGTCTCTTCTCCGTTCTCGAGATCGCGAATTCCACGATCGATCATTTCCTGGCCAGGCTTCATCGAGATAAGTATAGCCGAGTTTCACAGACAAAACGAAAAAAGGCCCGACGTTGCCTCGGACCCCTTTGCGAAGATATTTCAAAAGGCTCTTAACCTTTTCTCAGCTCGGTCAAGACCTGTTTTGCGACGGCTTTAAGCGTATCGAACACTCCTGTTCCGGTGGTCGCTACGGCCTCAAAGACGGGTTCGTCTTTTCTAAGCAATTCTTGAGTAAGCTCGTCCATCGGGGTTACGTTCGGCAGGTCGCGTTTATTGAGCTGAAGTACGTACGGAATCGTGGCAAGGTCGTAACCCTGCGATTGCAGGTTCTCTTCTAGGTTGTAAAGCGACTCGATGTTCGCATCCATTCGCTCGTCCTGGCTGTCGGCTACGAAAACAACGCCATCGACGCCCTTCAAGATAAGTTTACGGGAGGCATCGTAATAGACCTGGCCCGGAACCGTGTAGAGATGGAAGCGCGTTTTAAAGCCTCGAACCGTTCCAAGTTCGAGCGGCATAAAGTCAAAAAACAAAGTTCGGTCGGTTTCGGTAGCAAGGCTGATAAGCTTGCCTTTTGCTTGCGGCGCCGTGGAGTCGTAGATGTACTGAAGATTCGTCGTTTTGCCGCAAAGCCCCGGCCCATAATAGACGATCTTGCAATTTATCTCGCGCGATGCGTAGTTAATAAACGTCATAGAAAATAGTGGTCGGTGGTCAGTGCTCGGTGGTCATTAGATGGACAGGCACTCTGTCCACAGGCCACTGGCCACTGCGCACTAGCTGAACAAACTGTCAATGTCCTCGTCAGTGATCTCCGAGAAAAACGTATTGCTTGCTGCCGCCTGAACGACCGACTCGCGGCTCATTTCGTCCAGTAGGTTCGCCACATCGTGACTTGCCCGTTTAGTTCTTATTTTAACAAGACCGAGAGTGGAACGCTCGTCGAATACTACCACTAAAAGGCTGCGGCCGATAACGCTGATATAGATGCTCTCGTGTTCTCCTTCGTGAACGACCGCCGGAAAGACATCCTCTCCGATCAGTTTCGCCATGCTGCTGGTTGCGGCAACGTTGCCGGCAGCAAGGCTTGCAAAGCTCGTGGTGTCCATATCACCGATATCGCCATGGAAAGCGATCGGCTGACCGTCACGATCCACAAGAAAGACCGCTCGGGCGGCGCATTCGACGCACACTCGCGCAAGTATCCCTTTGATACGCTGAAATTGATGTTCTTGTATTATAAAAGGCGTGTCGGCCATCGGAAGTAGAGGCGATGAAAAGCAGTTTTTTACTAAGTTTAGAGCCGGAAGGGCACGTGCAGCATGAATAGCCGCATATCAAAATTAGCACACGGCAGCGGTATCCGACAAGGAAATTTTTACTTGAGTGCCAATTTCGCAGCAAAAGGAGGTTATCAAAAGATTTATTGATACCTCCAACCACTGGATGTTATACTTTTTTTGCCTAAAATGGAGTTTTTTGGCCATTCGCTCTTCTTTGTAAACGACGATCTATTTACCGGGCTGGATACGGTAAGGTTCCTCACCATTCTCACTGCAGATTTTTGCATGCAGGATGCGGCTCTTTTCTTATGAAACACCACATTTTTGCGGATGTAAGCGAAGGCCTGAACGTCGTCGCGATCGGCGGCGGCAACGGCCTTTCGACGCTGCTTTCCGGCCTTAAACGGTTTGTGGGAGCAAAGACGAGTGAGCCGGTGTGGATCGAGAGCCTTTCGGCGATCGTTGCCGTAACCGACGACGGCGGAAGTTCCGGCCGACTGCGTGATGAACTGAATATGCCGCCGCCGGGCGACATACGAAATTGCATGGTTGCCTTGAGTGAGGATTCGCAGATGCTCTCGCGGCTCTTTCAACATAGATTTTCGGGAGATGGGGACCTTAGCGGACACAATTTCGGCAATCTTTTCCTTGCAGCACTCTCGGAGATCACCGGCGACTTTGCCGAAGCGGTAAAGCTTTCTTCGGAAGTGCTGGCAAGCAAAGGCCATATTTATCCTGCGACGGCCGCAGATGTTCGGCTTGCTGCCGAATTGACCAACGGCAAGACGGTACGCGGTGAGACAAAGATCTCGCTGGTTGGACCCGCGATCGAACGCATCTTTCTTGAGCCGGCAAACTGCAAACCTCTTCCGGAGGCTCTGGAAGCCATAAAGAATGCGGATGTGATCACGATCGGACCCGGATCGCTCTTTACGAGTTTGATCCCGCCTATTCTCGTTCCCGGCGTCGCAAAGGCCATCGCAGCCTCAAACGCGACAAAGATCTTTATTTGCAACCTAATGACACAACCCGGCGAAACCGACGGAATTTCGGCACGCGGCCATCTTGAGACCTTCCAAAAGTACGCGCGCGGGATCGAGATGGATTTCATTGTTGTTAACGATCAGCCGATCTCGCCCGAGCAAGCCGACAAATACGCGAACCTTGGAGCGGAACAGATCGGCGTCCACGGCTCCATCTCGCCCGGGGTCATCTCAAACGCTGAAGTTGTTTGTGGTAATCTTCTCGACGAAGGAGATATGGTCAGGCATGATCCTTCGCGGCTTGCGGACGTCGTGCTCCTTTGCGCCGTTCAAACCGCAAATTCTGTTGCCGTGGGCGTTTAGATCAGTGAATTCAGAACTCGATATACTTATTCTCGCGGCCGGCCTCGGAACGCGTATGCGTTCCGGAAAGGCGAAAGTGCTGCATCATCTCGACGGCAGACCGTTGATCACCCATGTTTGCGAGACGGCGGCAAACCTCGATCCCGAAAATATCTTCGTTGTGGTCGGCCATCAGGCTGAGGAAGTTACTGCTGCCGTCAATGCGGAATTCAACGATCCGCGGATCAAGTTCGTGCGGCAGGAAAAGATGCTCGGCACGGGCGATGCCGTCGCGTCAGCTCGCGAAGCCTTGTCCGGACGAGATTCGCGGCTGTTGGTGCTTTCGGGCGATGTGCCGCTGATCAACGAGCAAACGCTGCGAAGTTTGCTCGAAACGCCTTCAGCAGCAACGATACTGACCGTAACTCTTCATGATCCAACGGGTTACGGCCGCGTGCTTCGCTCGGAGGAAGGCAAATTCGACCGTATCGTCGAGCAGAAAGATGCCTCGCCGGATGAGCTTGCGGTCAAGGAGATCAACTCCGGCATCTACTGTTTTGACACGCGAAAGCTCTTCGCCGCCCTCTCAAAGATCAGCAACCATAATGCTCAGGGCGAGTACTACTTGACGGATGTTCCGGGAATTTTAAGACAAGAAGGCGAAACGGTCAGGCTGTTCTTGCATTCCGATCCGCTCGAGATCGAAGGTGTAAACGACCGACGTCAGCTTGCGGAAATGGAGACGCGTTTGCGTGCCCGAACGATCGAAAAGCTGATGCTCGATGCGGGTGTAACTTTCACCGATCCGTCGAGCGTTTATGTGAGTTCGCGAGCCGTTATCGGCCGCGACACGGTCATCTATCAGAACGTTACTATCGAAGGCAGCACCACGATCGGCGAGAACTGTGTAATTCGCCCCGGAACGCGCATTGCCGGCTCAAAATTGGGCAACGGCGTCGAGATTCGCGACAACTGTCTGATCGCGGATTCGACGGTCAACGACAACTGCATCGTCGGGCCGATGGCACAGCTTCGCGGCGGCGCCGAAATGGCGGAGAATAGCCATGTCGGCAACTTCGTCGAGCTCAAGAAAACACATCTCGGGAAAGGCTCGAAAGCTAACCATTTGACCTATCTCGGCGATGCTACGATCGGCGAAAAGACGAATATCGGTGCCGGTACGATCACCTGCAACTACGACGGCACGCACAAGCACCCGACAACGATCGGCGATAACGTCAAGATCGGCTCCGACACGATGCTCGTCGCACCCGTCATTGTCGGCGACGGTGCCGCCACCGGTGCCGGAAGTGTAGTTACAAAGGACGTTCCGGCGAATTCTCTGGTTGCGGGCGTCCCCGCAAAAGTGAAGAAGGTGGTCGCGAAAGAATCGTAAGCCATAATTTATTCTGACATTTTCAGGGGCTGCGGTTTTCTAAGGGCCTGCCTGAAACCTCGGAGAGAACCTTATGCAGAACCCCAATGACTGGATGCCGCCGCCTCCGCCGCAGGACGACTCGATGTTCAGTCCGCAAACGCGTGAGTTCTATGCAGAGCAGATCCGAAAGGATTCTGTTAAAGCTCTTGTGTTGAGCCTGGTCGGCTTTGTTTGCTGTCCGCCGATCCTCGCTTATTTTGCTTGGAACACAGCACAGGAAGTAATCTTGAACATCGATCTTTACCAGGTTGAGGAAGGTCGCAAGGGTATGGCCCAGGCGGCCAAGATCCTTGCTATCGTCTCGATCGCATTTTGGGTTCTCGGCGTAATTTTCCGGGTCTTATTTGCGGCCGCCGGCAACGGCTCGTTCTAGATCCCGTGACCACTAATAGCGTTTGCGAGCTTGCGAGGTGATTCAGGATTTTGTTCTATCGTAGAAGAATAAAATAGATATGTGTGGAATTGTAGGATACGTTGGAAATAAGCAGGTTGTGCCGCTGATCATTGATGGTCTGAGGAAACTCGAATATCGCGGATACGATTCGGCGGGAATTGCGGTTGTCGATGAGGAGCACAATCTCTCGCTGCGTCGTGCCGAGGGCAAGCTTCGCAATCTTGAAGAAGCGATCAGGCTGCATCCGCTCGACGGAACATACGGCATCGGCCATACGCGTTGGGCGACTCACGGCCGTCCGACCGAGGAGAATGCCCATCCGCACCGCGATCAGACGGGCAACGTCGTCGTCGTGCACAACGGCATCATCGAGAATTATCTTCCGCTCAAGGAACGTCTGCAGGCCGAAGGCCATGAATTCCGCACAGAGACGGACACGGAGGTCGTCGCGCATCTGATCGGCCACTATGTCGAGACCGAAGGCCTAAAACTCGAACTTGCGGTTCGCAAGGCCGTAAAGGAGCTTCGCGGCATCTTTGCCCTTTCGATCATCTCGAAGAATGAGCCCGATCAGGTGATCGCCGTTCGCGAAGGCCCGCCAGTGGTGATCGGGCTTGGTGACGGGGAATTTTTTGTTGCGAGCGATGTTCCGCCGATCCTTGCGCACACACGCGACGTTTTCTTCCTTGGCGACCGCGAGATCGCGGTTCTAACAAAGGACAGCGTCCGCGTGACCGACTTTGACGGCAATATCGTCGAACCTGAACGTCAACGCATCACTTGGGACCCGATAATGGCCGAAAAAGGCGGTTTCAAGCACTTTATGCTCAAGGAGATCTTTGAGCAGCCGCGTGCCGTCCGAGACACAGTCCAGGGCCGCGTTTCGCTCGACACCGGCAAGGTCTATCTCGATGCGATGGATATCTCTGAGGAGGAGTTCCGTACGCTCTCGTCGATAAAGATCGCTGCCTGCGGCACTTCGTGGCATGCCGGTTTGGCGGGCAAATATATGCTCGAAAAGCTCGCACGCGTTCCCGTCGATGTCGATTATGCGTCGGAATTCCGCTATCGCGACCCTGTGCTTTCGCCGAACGACCTGCTGATCGTGATATCGCAATCCGGCGAGACCGCCGACACCATTGCCGCGATGCGTGAAGCAAAGGCGGCAGGCTGCAAGGTCCTTGCGATCTGCAATGTCGAAGGCTCGATGATCACGCGCGAGGCGGACGGCACGATCCTGACCCACGCCGGGCCCGAGATCGGTGTTGCTTCAACGAAGGCGTTTACGTCGCAAATGGTCGCGCTCTATCTTTTTGCGCTCTATTTGGGCGATGTTCGCGGAAAGCTGAATGAAGCCGAGAGGAAGAAGCTCGCTCAGGACCTCGCCGAACTGCCCTTAAAGATCGAGCAGATCCTGAATGATGCCGACTCGATCGAGGAGCTTTCAAAGGATTTCTTCCGTGTTCAGGACTTTTTATATCTAGGTCGCGGCATAAACTTTCCGGTTGCCTTAGAAGGCGCTCTGAAACTCAAAGAGATCAGCTACATTCACGCTGAAGGCTATCCCGCAGGCGAGATGAAGCACGGGCCGAACGCTCTGATCGACGAGAAGCTTCCGGTCGTCGTAATAAACACTCGCGAAGAAGGTAACGCGGGCAGTGAACTTCGTTACGAAAAGACCCACTCGAACATCGTCGAGGTGAAGGCCCGCGACGGCGTTATCATCTCTGTCCTGACCGAGGGCGACACGATGTCGAGCAAGGTTTCGAGCCACATTATTGAGGTTCCCGAGGCAAGCGACCTGCTCTCGCCGATAGTCTCGATCGTGCCGCTGCAACTCCTTTCGTATCACATTGCCGTCCGCCGAGGCTGCGATGTCGATCAACCTCGAAACCTGGCGAAATCGGTAACGGTGGAGTGAACACCGCGATCAGCTTCGAATTCTCACCGGTCAAGACTTTGATGCAGAACTCCGTAAGTGCGACCGCTAAAGGTCGTTCCTACGGAGTTTCTTCATTTTGCGCCGGCGTACAGGGGAATTCAAATCGGCGGTGTTCTCATTGATCCGCGATGATATTCAGATCATCCACATCCTTAATGGCCGTTAGCGGCTGTGTTGGCGGCGTGAAAGTGAACCGCTTCGATGCGACCGAGACAGTATATGTCGTCGCAGACTTCAGGCCTTGTGAGGCAGTAAACCTAAAGTAGCCGAAGCCGCTTGTCATCGTGTGCACCGGAGCGGTTAGATCACCGCCCGATATCGTGATCATCGCGTTGCGAATGCCGGCACCGGAGTTCGTCGTTACCCTTCCGCTGACACTGATCGGCCGCACCGGAACCATTGCATAAGCATGAACTGCTCCGCTAACGACGCCGGTGCCGACGATCACATTGTCTTCGCTGATGCCCATTGCCGACGACGAAGTATTTGTCGAAAGGTCCCAGCCCGTTCCTGACGGGACCAGGTCCGCAACACGATAAGTTGCCGTCCCGTCGTAAAGGAAGGGAATCGCAAATGCGGAGGAAGCTGTCCCGACGACCCAGCCCGCAGAATTAACTGCGCGGCCCGAACCTTGTGTTGTACCTGTCGGGAGCGGTATCTCGACCATTCCGCCTGCCTGAGTCCAAATGAACGGCAAGCCGGAGCCCTGATTCATCATGCTCGAACCGGTAACGTGCCCCGCGTTGCTGACACCGAAGGCGATCGCTCCGTTCGCATTCGGGAGCGCACCCACCTCATCTGTGGTCGGGCTGCCGATGGTGTGGATGATACCGACATTGCGAGCCGCATTTGACGGATCGATGCCAAAACCGACAATCAGCGACGAATTGTTGATATCGAACGCCGTGCGGAAGAAACATCCGGTAGAGGTCGTTTGCAAGAGGTATGTGGCCGTGCTGCCGGTGTAAAACACGCCCACTTGTTGAGAACCGCCATCGACCGAGCCCGCAGCGGTCCCGGACGAGTTCACGCCATTCGCGTCTCCAAGCGTCTCTCCTGAAGGCATCGGCAGCTGGCTTGCGACGCCGTTCTGCCAAACCACCGGCACTCTCCCGGAGCCAAAGACCGTTGTCGCACAAACACCGACAACCGTACCCGTATCGTTCGCGCTGTTGGCAACACAGTACGGAAAACCGGAAAGATTCGGCAAGCCTACGATCCCGCCTTTGAGCGTCCAAGTGAAGGCCTGCGAGCCGCCGCTTCTAAGCGAACGCCCAACGCCTACATTGCCGGGCGATATTCGAAATGCCTGTACCGAAGAGTCGCCGGATTGTACGACACCCATGTCGAAGATATTGTATGCCGGCGGCACAGTGGTCGTCTTGGCTTGACCGATCAGCGAAACGGGGAGAAACAGAGAAACAACGAGAAAGAGAATCGGGCGAATACGCATCTTGAGCCTCCTTTATTGCGAAAACAAGCTAGGTTCCAAGAACGGAACATCCGTTCTTGAAGATGGTTAGGAATTTGGTGAACGACAAGGAGTGTATCACATATGAACCTTTAGCAGCACTTGAACCTTGTATCTGATGTTAGACTGGGTCTATGAAAGCGATCGTGATCCGTGAGTTCGGTTCTCCCGAGGTTTTGAAGGTCGAGGAAGTCGATCTGCCCTCTACAGGAACATCACAAGTGCTCGTAAAGGTGGGTGCAGTCGGCGTAAACCCTGTGGATACATATCTTAGATCGGGTGTATATCCGAAATTGCCGCTTCTACCTTACACGCCAGGCAAGGATTCTGCGGGGGTGGTCGAGGCCGTCGGTGGCGATGTTCGGGATGTTAAACCCGGCGACCGTGTTTACACTTCAGGTTCGCTCACGGGCACATACGCCGAATATACGCTCTGCGAGGAAAGGGATGTCGCGCCGCTGCCGGACAATATTACCTTCGAACAAGGTGCCGGCATCTGGACGCCTTATGCGACAGCTTTCCGCGCCTTGTTTCAGAAGGCGAAGGCTGGACCCGGCGAATCGGTTCTGATTCACGGCGCGTCGGGCGGTGTTGGGCTTGCTGCAATTCAATGGGCAAAAAATGCCGGTTTAAAAGCCATTGGCACCGCGAGTTCGGCAGAAGGGAAGCAGCTTATCCTCGACAACGGAGCAGATGCCGCTTTTGATCATTCCGAGGAAGGACATCTTGACGCGATTCTCGAGCACACCGGCGGCAAAGGCGTTGATGTCATCATCGAAATGCTTGCCAATGTCAACCTCGAACGCGATTTCAAGGCTCTCGCGATGTTCGGGCGGATCGTCATCGTTGGAAGCCGCGGAAGCTTGGAATTTTCGCCTCGGCTGACAATGGGCAAGGATGCGAGCATCTTCGGAATGTCGCTCTTTAATTACTCGGAATCCGACCGCCTCGAGATCCGCGACGCGGTATTCAGTGGCCTTTCGGACGGCTCGCTAAAACCTGTCGTTGCAAAGAGATTTGCTCTTGCAGATGCGGCCGCGGCTCAAGAAGAAATAATGACCTCAAAAGCCGCCGGCAAGATCGTGCTCGTGCCTACCGCTGACCACTGACCACGGCGACACCCTACTGCGTGCGGGCCTCCGCAGGTTGGCTGCCCGCTGCGGCAGGTGGTACTGACCTCTGTGCAAATCGTGCATTTCGTGCAAATCGTGCACTTTGATACGTTTTGTGCGGTTTGATACATTTTGTGCGGAATGTGCTTCAAACGGGCGCATCGTTTCGCTATGATGACAACACGGTCAAAACGGCCGTTGGTCTTTGACAAAGTTGTTCATTGTTCATTGTTCGTTGTTCATTGTTCGTTGTTCATTGTTCGTTGTTCATTGTTCGTTGTTCGTTGGTTTTTGGCCTTGGTCATCGGTCTTTGGCCTTTGTCTTTGGTCTTTGCGGCTTGCCGCATAGGGGCATAGCCCAGAAGATCTTCTCAGTCTTGTCGGCGGCAATGCCTTAGTCCCCGTAGGGGACGCGAGAGAATAGCCCTGGGTAAGGCCGCTTCGGCCGCCACCCTGGGCAATCGTGGGCAAAACAACCTCGGAGCATGCGGAGCACGCGACAAGAAGTCGGCGGCAAGCCGCCTCCAAAAGGGTCGGTGTACGCTCATCGGTCGGGCGAGCCCGACCGCACTGCGAGAGGGCATAGCCCAGAAGATGTTCTCGGTTCTCAGCATTTGTTGGCGGCAATGTCTTAGTCCCCGTAGGGGACAAATATAATAGCCCAGGGTAAGGCCGCCTCGGCCGCCACCCTGGGAACCCGTCGCAAAATAGTTTAATGGAGCTCCGTTAGGAGCGACAGGATCTTGTCGGCGGCCGAGCCGCCTCCGGGAATTCATTTTCCGTCTTAAACCACGCCGTAAAACGACGTGGCTATGCGAGGCCATTGTCGGCGGCAAGCCGCCTCTAAGAGAAAACGGAGAATTGAGAATGGAAAATGCGGTCTGATATTTTTTTGCGAAATTCTGGGACAAATCACATAAGTGATTGACAACACATCACTTATTTGTCCCACGAGTTGTCCCACGAGAGTCTTGGCTGGGACAAAAGGCGGCCATGCGGCGGCAAGCCGCCTCCGAGGTTGGTTTTTGGGCAGGGTTCCACGGCATAAATGCCGTGGCAATTCGGCGGGAATCTGCGTTGAGTGTTACGCTCGACTGCCGTGCGGCTTCTGCAATGCTGACCGCCCGCTCACGCAGGCGGTACTGACAGGACTGACCGGCCCGCGCACGCAGGCGGTACTGACAGGGACTGACCGCTGGTTAGCTTTCTTCGAGTGCTTCGAATACCTGGAGGGCATATTTCACGTTGCCGAACGGTGCCGAGACCTGAACGCCCTGAATGGCGTCGCGGACCTCAATCAGCGATTCGCGTGCGATCACGATGCCTTCCTCGCGTGCGTGTTCTTTGCTCTTGTCGGACGCGATTCGCATCCTTTCGAGGATCTCCTGCGTTACATTCACGCCGGGAACTTCGTTGTGCATGAATTCGGCGTTTCGATACGAGATCAGCGGCCAGATGCCTGCGACGATCGGAATGCGAACGTGCGAGATGCGTTCGAGGAAGTGCCGAAGCTGCTCGGTATCAAAAACGGGCTGCGTGATCGCATATTCGGCACCGGCTTCGACCTTCCACTCGAATCGGCGGATCTCTTCGTCGAGATTTATTGCACCGGGATTCACGCCGACGCCGATCGAGAACTCGGTAGGCTTGCCGATCGGGTTGTTGCCGAGATCGAGGCCGTGGTTGAGCTTGTTCGCCATGTTCGTGAGGCCGATGGAGTCTATGTCGAAGACGGCCGTCGCGTCCGGATACGGCCCCATTTTCGGCGGGTCGCCCGTGATAAGCAGCAAGTTGTGCAGCCCCAAAGCGGCGGCACCGAGAAGATCGGACATCATCCCGAGCAAGTTGCGGTCGCGGCAGCAATAGTGAAGCACGGGTTCGATGCCGACCTTTTCCTGGACGAGAACTGCGGTCGCAAGTGCCGACATACGCGTTTGGGCGCGCGGGCCGTCGGGAATGTTCACGCCGTCAACTCCGGCTTCGTGCAAAAGACGGATCGATTCGAGTGTTTTGTCCGCGTCGCAGCCCTTTGGCGGGAGAACTTCGACAGAAGTGACGAACTCGCCGCGGGCGATCTTGCGGGACCAGCCGCTGCGGTCTTCTCTTCGGACCACGTGAATATCCGGCGGCTTTATGTCGGATACGGAGACGATCTGGCGGCGTGCTTCGCTGATCGCCTGACGAGGGCTGATCGAGCGGACGGCATCGGCGATGAGCTTGATATGAGTCGGCGTGGTTCCGCAGCAGCCGCCGATGAATCTTGCACCGGCCGAGACGAAACGCTTTGCGAAGGTCGCCATATATTCGGGCGAGCCCATATAGAACTGCCTGCCTTGCACGTCACGCGGAAGCCCCGCGTTCGGCTGGGCAGAAAGATCCTTTTCGGTTACGGCACGCATCTTTTCGAGAGCGTTCAAGAGGTGATTCGGGCCCATTCCGCAGTTGAGTCCGACGACGTCGGCTCCGAGTTCGTCGAGGCGTTTCGCAATGGTTTCCGGCGTGGTTCCGAATGCGGTCTTGCCGTCCATCTGGATCGTCATTTGGGCGACGATCGGCAGGTCGCTCACTTCGCGGACGGCCCTGATGGCCTGCTCGATGATCTCAAGTTCCGAGAATGTTTCGAGGACGAAGAGATCGACGCCGCCTTCCAAGAGAGCGTTGACCTGTTCGAGGTAGTAGCCTTTGGCTTCGTCGAACGATGTCGGGCCGTAGGGCTCGATGCGAAGTCCGAGCGGGCCTATCGCACCCGCGACGAATGCCTTTTCGCCCACGGCCTGCCGAGCGATCCGAGCGGCCGCAACATTGATCTCGTGAAGCTTTGATTCGAGCCCGTATGGCTGGAGTTTCGGGCGCGTCGCTCCGAACGTGTTCGTCTCGATGACATCGGCACCCGCGGCAACATATTCGTCGTGCACTTCCTTGACGAGATCGGGCTGCGTTAGATTCAGCTCGTCGTAGCTGCGGTTAATGTAGATGCCTTTGTCGTACAGGCGAGTGCCGACGGCGCCGTCAAAGACGTAAACACCTTCGCCGCCGACAAGGTCGCGAAACTTTTTCATAAAAACCCTAAAAAGGCCTCGCCAAACCAGCGAGACCTTTTCAAAAACTTTGAATGTGCGTCAGCTGTTTAGCGGTTTATTTAACGTGGTCGCAAGTCGCAATAACTCACCACGATGTATATATCGATATTGTGCCTTTCAACGCGTGGTGTCAAGGAGTTACGGGGCCTATCGGCGTTGGCAGACGCTACAGAAGTAGGTCGAGCGGCCGCCGTGGGTGATCCGTTTGATCGGGCTCGAGCAACTTTCGCACGGCTCGCCTTCGCGGGCGTAAACTTGCCATCGGCCATTTTCAGGAGCGTAGTTGCCGTTGATGTTACGTGGGTCGAGCTTGCCCTTTTTCGACATATTGAGAGCTTGCTCAAGCGTGAATCTGATCGCTGCGAAAAGGCGTTCGGCACGCGGCCGTGAGATTCGATCCGTTCTGACCGAAGGATGAATGCACGCCGCGAACATTACCTCAGCTGCGTAGATATTGCCGAGGCCGGTAACTTTTGTTTGATCGATGAGGAATTCCTTCAGCGTGCGGCGTGAACGCTTGAGCGATGAAAAAAGCTGATCGACACTAAACTCCGACGAGAACGGTTCGGGTGCGAGCTTTGCGATCTCGGGGGAAGTTGCGATGTCGGCAGTTTTGACGATCTTCATCAGCCCGAAATGCCGCTGATCGTCGAATACGAGCCGCTGTCCGTCGGCGAGAAAGAAAATGGCGTGAGCGAAGTTCGGGTCATCATCCTCCGCATCAAGGATCATAAATCGCCCGCTCATACGAAGATGCACGAGCAAGGTTCGCGAATTGTTGAGCTCGATGAGAATGTATTTTCCGCGCCGGCGAACATTGGAGCTAGTAGAATTTCGCAGTTGCCGCGAAAATACGGCGGGCGTCGTCGATGGAGCGAGTTTTGCTCGAACGAGAACGGCCTTTTCGACCGTTCTGCCCCTAAGAAGGCAGTGGAGTTGGCATGCGACGAGATCGACTTCGGGCAGTTCGGGCATTTGACGTTACACGCGCGTGTAGTCCGTGAGTTGTGTCTTATCGCCAAGGATCGCGCCGTTGCTGACGATCGCCTTGCGGCCGATATGGCAGCTCTTGCCGACGACGGAATCGCGTACGACTGCACCGGCAGCGATACGGGTATGCGGCCAGATCACCGAATTTTCTACGACGGCCCGTTCCTCGACCAGGACGCCGCGGCCAAGGACGGAACATCGGATCTCCGCACCGGGCTTGATGTTGCAGTCTTCGGCGAGCCGGGAAAGATCGTCCACGACGGCTGCCGTTGCGATGTCCGAGCCAGAATTTTCCGCGAGGTCGAATCCGCGGATCTTACCCGTCAGCAGGTCGAGATTCGCTGTCAGGTATGTCGCCGGCGTACCGATATCGCTCCAATAGTTGGATTCGATAACGTGGCCGTAGAACGGCATTCCGCGCTCGATGATCTCGGGCATTATTTGGGTTTCGAACGAGCGGTTCTCCCCTTTCGGTGCGAGCGAGAGAACCTCGGGTTCGAGGATATAGATGCCGGCGTTGATCGTGTTCACGCCCAGTGCCGCCGCTTCTTCGGGGTTCGGTTTTTCGAGGAAACGAGTGATCGCACCATCGGCGGTCGTCTCGACGAGGCCGTAACGCGATGTATCTTCGACGCGGGTAAGGGTCAAGGTCGCGGTCGCGTTACGCGCACGGTGCGTTTCGATCACGGCTCCGAGGTCGATGTCTGTCAGAATGTCGCCGTTGACGACAACGGTCGTCGTATCGCAGCCGTCGGCCGCAAAGCGATACGCTCCGCCCGTACCCAGAGGCGTTTCTTCGGTGATATAGCTCACGCGTACGCCAAGATCGCTTCCATCACCCCAAAAATGCTCGATCTTGTCCGGCTGATAGCTGAGCGAGATCGCGATGTCCGTTACGCCGGCGCGCCTCAATACCTCGATCTGGTATTCGAGGAACGGGCGATTGACGACCGGCACGATCGGCTTCGGCGTGTAGATGGTCAGCGGCCGAAGCCGCGTGCCTTTTCCACCTGCTAGAATGACTGCCTTCATAGAGGATTCCGAAGTGTTTAGAGTAAGAGAAAGGCTGATATAAATCAAAATCGTTCAATTTGACCGATGTATCGTTCAACACTGTATAAAATGTTTGACGTTTCTTGTCACAGTCTGCTAATCTACTCAGCACGGGTCAATCGCTTTCTTGACCTTTGTGTCCATCCAATTCGCAATTTTTTTGGGCGTTAGATCGGCCTTTCCGGTGGGATTTCAGTAAAAGATGAGTTTCGACAAGACAAAGGCGATGCGAAATGCTGAAAAGCACGTCGCACAAGGGAAGATTCGACTCGCAATTAACGAGTATCAGGCAGTTGTAGCCCACGATCCGAGGGATATTACAACGATGAATATGCTCGGCGACCTTCACGCAAAGACCTCAGATCGCCGGCAGGCGGTCGAATGTTATATGAAGGTCGCAGAACACTATGCGACGCAGGGATTTGCGCAGAAGGCGATCGCGATCTACAACAAGGTCGCGCGTCTCCAGCCGGATTCGATCGAGGTTTCGAACAAGCTTGCCGAACTTTATAAGTTAAAGGGTTCGCTGAGCGAGGCACGTTCACATTACGAAACTCTTGCCAGACATTACGAGGCGACGGGCAAACGGATCGAGGCTTTGGCGATGTGGAAGCAGATCGCACTGCTTGACCCGAACAATACTGAAGTTTGCCTTAGCCTTGCAGAGTCATATTTGAAGGAAGGCGAAAGCGAGGACGCGGCCGAGGCATTTGCCGAAGCAGGCGGAAGGTTCGACCGCCACGGCGATCACGAAGAAGCGGTAAAGGCATTTCAGCGCAGCTTGGAAATTCAGCCGGACGCCCTCCGCACCCTGGACGGTTTGATCCGCTCGTATTCCGCGCTCGGCAAGGTTTCGAAGGCCGTCGAATATCTTGAAGGCATCCTTCAAAAAGAGCCCTACAATCGCGACATCCTTTACCTGTTGATCGACTGCCACATCGATTCCGGGAATACAGACGGTGCTGAGCGTGCCGTGCTCCAGCTGGTCGAGATCGAGCCGGCGAATTATCCGAAACTGCTTGATCTGATCGGCCTTTATCTAAAAGCGGACGATCTTGATTCGGCGGCCAGGATCCTTTCGATGTCGTCCGAATACCTTCTTGCAGGCGGACAGGCCGAAGATTGCAGCCGCTGGATCTCCGAGATCCTGGAACGCGATCCGTCGCACGTTCCGGCATTGCGTCTATTGGTGCGATATTGTTCCTGGATCAAGGACGAAGAGGCATTCCGCATCGCGCTCGAACGTCTTGCGGTCTCGGCTCGGGCAAAGAATGAGGCGGATGACGAAAGATTTGCGCTGTCGCAGCTAGTGATCGTGCGTCCGTTCGAGACGCAGTTCAGCGAGCGTCTGGCAGAATTGAAGGAACTTCACGGCTTTGCTGAAGACGACCTCGACGTTGAACTTTTCCGTGCCGGATTTGATCAGCCCGAGGTGCAGCCGGCCGTAGCCGTGGTGGAGCAAGAGGGCTCACCCGTCGTCGTCCAGGCGGAGACGGAAGAAATTCCGGCACCGATACCGGTCGAACCTGAACCGGTACCGGTACAAACGCTGTCCGAAAAAGCGGCCGCCGGCGACGCCGATGAGGTGAAGTTCGCAAAAGATCTTGAGAGCATCAGCTTCTACATCGACAACGAATATCACGAGCTTGCTGCCAAGGCGATCGATGAGATCGAGGCTGAGTTTGGCCGTCGGCCGGAGATCGACGGCGTCAAGAAAAAGGTAGCGGCCTTGCGTAATAAGGCTGCCTCGAACCACAGCCTCACGGTCGAGGATATGCGCAGCGAGTTTGGCCTGACGGACGAACTGCCTTCGGATGAAGATTACGACACGAAGTATCACACTGCGATCGCGTATCAGGAAATGGGCCTTACCGAAGACGCGATTCGCATTTTCCAGGAGGCGATCTCGCTCGTCTCGCCGCTTGACGGCACTCGCAGATTCTTTCATTGTGCGAACCTCTTGGGGCATTGCTTTATGGCAACGGGCCACGCAAGCATGGCCGTTACCTGGTTCACACGTGCCCTTGAAACGCCGAATCTGGATGATTCAGAGCGTCACGGGCTTTGGTACGAGCTTGCTACCGCCTACGATGCGGCGGGCAATCCGGTCGATGCGCACCGCTTTTACGAGCAGGTCTATACCGAGAATGTCGATTTTCGCGATGTGGCAAGCCGAGTGCGGAGCGAGATGGCCGTGCATTAGCGATAGTTTTCGAAAGCGTGTTTAGTTATAATTTGACGGTATGGTGGAACGCCTTACCGTCATTTTCTTTATCATTCTCTGTTTGCTTCTGGGGATGTATCTGATCCTGTCGCCTTGGGACGCTCTTTTTGGACCGTGGGCCGACAATTATCTGCTTGTGTATGTTGCCGACAGATCCGGGATGCCTTCTATCCAGAGGGCGATAGCTTCCACCTGGTTTCGCGGTGCGGTAACGGGATTGGGCGTTCTGAACATCATCATCGCCGTGTGGGAAATGTTCAGTTTTAATAAGACGGTCGCGATGCTCCACAAGCTCAATCCGACGGATCCGAAATGACGATCGAGCCTCCGATCACTTACCTCATTACAAGCGGCGAACTTACTCAGGAAAATTTTACGTCCCGCTCGAACGAGTTTATAAGACTGCTGGCAGAAGCTGCCATTGACGGCTTAGATGTTATTCAGATTCGCGAGAAGGCCCTCTCGGCACGGAATTTGAGCGTCCTGTCGAGCCGTCTCGCCGACGAACTTCATGACAGCCGAACGAAACTTCTTGTGAACGATCGCGCGGATGTTGCCAAGGCGGCGGGCTGCGACGGCGTGCACCTTACGACGCGTTCGTTAAGCGTTGAGGCGGTGCGGAAGATCGTTGGAACCGAGGCGGTCATCAGCTGCTCGACACATACCGTCGATGAGGTTAAGCGAGCGAGCGATGCAGGTGCGGACATCATTCTTTTCGGCCCCGTTTTTGCTTCGCCCGGCAAAGGCGAAGCGGTCGGGCTCGACGCGCTTGTCGAAGCGGTCCACGGTGCCGGCGAATCAAAACTTCTTGCACTTGGCGGTATCAACGAGCGGAATTTTACAGAAGCCTTAGATCGCGGAGCGGATGGCGTTGCGGCAATTCGATCGTTGAATGAACGAGTCTCTCGCCGCGTGATAATTGGAGGAAGATGAATATGGATCCTCGACCTGTTTGTATGACGATCGCGGGCGTCGATCCCTCGGGCGGGGCCGGTGTTCTGGCCGACATCAAGACATTTGCGGCGCACGATTGCTTCGGCACAGGAGCGATCACATCGTTGACCTTTCAGAATACGACCGGCGTGTTCGGCTCTGTTTCGCAGTCGGCCGAGACGGTCTATCAACAGATCAAAGCAGTAGCCGAAGATATGTCGATCGCTTCCGTGAAGACGGGAATGCTGCCGACGCGTGAAGTGATCGAAGCAGTAGCCGCGAGCATTGCGGAGTTTGGGCTTCGGAACGTTGTGGTCGATCCGGTCGTGCGTTCCACGTCGGGGTTTGACCTTATAGATGACGATGCCCTCGATGCTCTTGTCGAGAAAATGTTTCCGCTGGCAGTTGTCGTGACGCCGAATCTTGCCGAGGCCGAACGCATTGTCGGAAGCCGGATCGTTTCTGTCGCGGATCTGAGATCCGCGGGTGCCAAGATGCTCGACCGCGGGGCAAATGCGGTGTTGATCAAGGGCGGGCACTCATTTGAGGAGCAGTCGTCGAAGGCTGTCGATCGGCTCTATCTTCGCGAGGAAACGAAAGAATTCGAGGCGGAATTCATCGCGGGCGAACCCGTCCACGGGACAGGCTGTGCACTATCTTCCGCGATCGCCGCGAACCTCGCACACGGCAAGAAGTTATTCGACGCTATCGCAGATGCAAAGAGATTTGTAACCGATTCGATCCGAACGGCCACAAAGATCGGACACGGAAATCGGCCCGTCAATGTTTAGTTATTTTGCGGGCGTGAAGATCGACGGGCTTACGTAGGTCACGCCAAAGATAACGCCGGTTCGCGGGCTGTTTCGCGTGATCCCGAATGCTGCAGCGGTATCGAACCGCAGGCTGGATGCCCGGAATTGAGCTCCGATCCTTACCTGGCCTTGGCTTTCGGTCCCGGTCGGTGCATTTCGCCGCGTACTCGATCTGCCGTTGATCTCGCTCACGATGTTGATGTGGTCGGTGACGCGATAAATTCCCGCAAGGCCGTAGAGGATGACATCATTCTGCGAGAAACGATCGAGCGGCGCCGACATCAGGCCGATGCCGATGTTGCCCATCAAGTTCATTCGCGGTGTGCCGCGGACAACACTGCCGAATTTCTTCTGGAGAATGATCTTGCTGAAAATGTTGATCTGATTCGTCCCGATGCCTTTCGCCTGATCGGTATTAGGCATCTCGAAGCCGAATTTCAGGCCGATCGCCGGAAGATACTTTTTCTCATTTCTGAGTTTGATCTTCGCGGAGACAATGATGTCGCCAAAGTCATGGGTGGAGTTGCCGGTCACATTCAGCGGGATCGAGGGCGAGTTGATCGAATCGATCGAGACGTAATCCTGCACGACGCCTTCGAGCTGAAGCTCGACGTTTGGAGCGATGCCCGTCTTTATGCGGATGTTGCCAAGCCGCGTGAGATCGCCTTCCATTCCGGAGAGCGGAAATCTTGCATCTTGATAGAAATCGACGCCGGCACTGATCTCGAGGGCACCGGCCGGCGTGATGTCAATGTCATCGGTGAGCAGCGGCCTTTGCTGTGCCGAGACGCAAAGCGCCGAAGCGAGCAAAATGACACAATAGATGACGGCCGTTCTCACGCGAAGTATTTTGACACGCATCTGCATAAATTCGCAATCGGTTTAGTGCCTAAAATGCCTGATGCCGGTGAAGACCATCGCGATGCCGTGTTCGTCGGCAGCTTCGATGGATTCAGCGTCCTTTACCGAACCGCCCGGCTGAATGATCGCAGAGACGCCGAAACGGGCCGCTTCATCGACATTGTCCCGAAACGGGAAGAACGCATCCGAGGCGACCGCTGAGCCTTTAAGTTCAAGGTCGAAGCGTTCGGCACGCGCCGCCGCGATCCTGACAGAATCTACGCGATTCATCTGGCCGGCTCCAACGCCAAGGGTTTGCACCTCGTTCGTAAAAACGATCGCGTTCGATTTCACGTGCTTGCAGACAGACCACGCAAGCAGGAGCGACCGCATCTCGCTCTCGGTCGGCTTGCGCTTTGTTACCGTCTGCAGGTCGCTCTCGGCGATGACGTGAAGATCCGCAGATTGTAGAATATAGCCGCCGGAAATCTGCCGAACGACGGTCGCCTCGGGCTTGCTGCTTGCGACGCGAAGTACGCGGAGGTTCTTCTTCGTACGGAAAACATCGAGAGCTTCCGGCTCAAAATCAGGAGCGACGACGACCTCGCTGAAGATCTCAATGACGAGCTTCGCAGTTTCGGCATCGACCTTGCGGTTGAACGCGACGATGCCGCCAAATGCCGAGACCGGATCGGTCGAAAGTGCCCGCTTGTATGCCTCGGCAAGGGAAGAGCCGACGCCGACGCCTGACGGATTCGTGTGCTTGATGATCGCTGCGGCGGGAACGCTGAAGTCTGAGACAAGGCTCCACGCCGCGTCTGTATCGACGTAATTGTTGTACGACATTTCCTTGCCGTGAAGCTGCTCTGCATTCGCAACGCCGGAATTCGACGCCGTATAGAGTGCGGCCTTCTGGTGCGGATTTTCGCCGTAGCGAAGGTCTGCGGCCTTCTTTGCATCCAAGTTCAGCGAGACGGGAAACGCGTCCTCATCGTCGCCGGAAGCAGCCTGCGACAGGTATGTGGTGATCGCGGCGTCATATTCGGAAGTGCGTTTGTATGCGGCGGCGGCGAGTTTGGCGCGTGTTTCGAGCGAGAGGGAGCCGTCCTCTTCTCGAAGCTCATCGGCGATCTCGCCGTAAACACTCACGTCAGTTACGACCGCGACGCTCCGCCAATTTTTCGACGCCGAGCGGATCATCGCCGGGCCGCCGATGTCGATATTCTCAACGGCCTCTTCAAGAGTTACGTCCGCTCTCGCGATCGTTTTCTCAAAGGGATAGAGATTAACGACGACGAGGTCGATCGGTTCGATGCCGTGAGTTTTCATCGCAGCGACATGCTCTTCGTTATCGCGAAGGGCAAGGAATGCACCGTGAATCTTCGGGTGCAGCGTCTTGACGCGGCCGTCCATCATCTCAGGGAAGCCGGTGATCTCGGAGACGTCGGTCACCTCGAATCCGGCATCGCGAAGGCTGCGTGCAGTTCCGCCGGTCGAGATCAGCTGTACGCCGAACTCCGCGAGCACGGCGGCGAACTCATTCAATCCTGTCTTGTCTGAAACGCTCAGGAGGGCACGTTTTATCTTTATTTGATTGGACATGGTCGATCGATCGATAGGTAAATGGGCAAAATAAAAACAAAAAGAGCGGCTTCACAAGAGCCGCCGGATTCCAAGGTCTTTTTCGCGCGCCTGACAGCGTGCGGGATACGGGCAAATCACGCTGTTCTGGCTGCTCGCTTTCCGATCTTGCCGCCTTTTAGAAAAAGAAGCGGCCAATGAACAGAAGGCTCAGCACCAACGCAATTGCGTAAATGACGACTTTGATAAGACTCATAAAGATAAAATACTCTAATAAAGAGGTTTACCGGTGTTCATCGCCAAGGGAGTACTTATCGAGAAACAATTATTTTATTTGTTCGCTAGGCTCAAGTCAATGCGGGCGAACGCCGGTATTCATTTGATCGCGTTGGCGGCCGTTTTGGTTGCCGCCGGTGCGACGTTTTCCTACGGACAAGCGATCGATGCGGAGATTCGTTTAGACGCTCAGAGCAATTCTGTCGAGGTCTCGGGCAGATTTCTTGATGCGGGCGAGGTGCGGAATATAGCGTTCGAACGTGACTTTGCCGGCGTTTCGGGGCTAGCTGAACGAATTTCGCAGATGAGGACGCTCGGGGCGAATGGGCAAGAGGTCGCCTCGAAAATGTTCGCACCCGGCGAATATGCGGCCGCTGAAACCATTAGTGCATTTTCGTACACTGTCCGTCTCGACGCGCCAGATCGAACGGGCCAGGCGCACATCTCGTGGCTAAAGAACGGCCGGGGTGTCTTGTTCCTCGGCGACATCTTGCCGCTCGTTCTTGGCAACGCATCTACTGCGGCGACGGTGCGGATCAAAAATGCAAAAGGAATCAGTGCGGGCGGCTGTTCTTCTTTGACGGAAGGAAAATATGCCTGCGCTGACCGCGCTACTGCACTGTTTTCGATCCTGCCCGATCTCCGCACTGTGAAGACCGGAGATCCTGACCTAAGCCTTTTGATCGAAGGTGCTTGGAACTTTGACGATGACGCGGCCGGAAAAGAGGCTGCGGAGCTGTTTGAGACCTATCGCAGCGTTTTCGGCGCCGCGCCGCAGGGTCCGTTCGATATTGTGATCATGAAGTTTGCGGATGAAACTTCGCCGGGCAGATTCGATGCCGACACGCGCGGCCGCACTATCGTAATTCTTTCATCCGACGCTCCGTTCAAATCGCAGTCGCTGCAGCGTTTAAGCTTGCAGCTTCGGCACGAATTGTTTCACCTTTGGCTGCCGAACGGCGTTGCGTTGGCAGGGCGGTACGATTGGTTTTATGAAGGCGCCGCACTTTATATGGCGAGCCGCGTCGGGCTTATGACAAATCGGATCCGATTTGATGACTTTGTTTCGCAGCTCTCGACCGCTGTCGCATTTGATCGAACCGCGCCGAAGGGAGTGTCACTTGCGATGGCAGGCGATACGCGTTGGCAGGGCAATGCCACGACGATTTACGCCCGCGGAATGCTCGCCGCTTTCATTCTCGATCTCGAACTCCTGAAACGCAGCAAGGCGAAGCATTCGCTTGAAGATATTTTGAGGAAACTTTTCAACGATCATGACCGTCGAAAAGGTTCGAAAGCTGAAGCTGTGCCCGCTATCCTCGATGCTTTTGCTGCTTTTGACGATACGGGCCGGCTCGCGAAAGAACTGCTAGAACGCAGTGAACCGCTCAATGTTGCTGCCGCACTTGAAAACTCCGGGTTTGAGCTTTCAGACTCGGGCCGTGGGCTTAAGGTCAAAGAAAAGCCCAACTCAAGGGAAAAGGCGATTTTGAACAAGCTGGGTTATAATAACTGGCGAAAACTTTCTCGTTAAATGATGCGATCCAGATCCAGACACATTTTCGCGGCGTTGGCCGTGCTTTCTCTCTTTCAGGTCGGCTGCACCTACATCGACCAGGCATTTTCCGGTGTTACGAGTGCCCTTGGCGTGACGGACACTGCGACCGTGATCTCCAAGACAGCACAGATAAGGACATCGTACGCGGTCGTTGCGGCCGACGTCCTGGAGGTGAATCGCGGCGACAAACTCGACGTTCTCGATAAGGTGGATTTCGAGAAGGTCCTTTGGTATCGCGTCCGTGCGCACGATCCCGAGGCGACCGAAGGCTGGATCGAAGCACAGAATGTCATCACGAGCGAGACGATGGAAAAGAGCAAGAAGCTTGCAGAGACTTTCGCTGACCGTTCGCCGCAAGCGTCGGGCGTTATTCGAGCAGCCTCGAATCTCCGCTCGCAGCCCGATTCAAGCGACGAGAACATTCTCTTCAAACTCGCAAAAGGTTCGACCTTCGAGATAATGTCGTGGAAATTCGTCCCAAAGACCGAAGCACCGGATGTCGATGACAGCGCGGCCGACGGAAAGCCTCTTTCGAAAAAGGAAAAGAACGAAGAGATCGAGGCGGCAAAGGTCGCCGGCGAGCCCGAAAAGATCGACGACAAATACGATATTTGGTACGAAGTGAGACTCGACCCTTCAATTTCGCCGGCACCGGCCGGTTGGCTCTTCGGTCGACAGGTCGATCTTCAGGTGCCGAGCGACATTTCGTTCTTTCAGCAGAACAATCGCAAGTTCGTCACCTGGCAGAGGATCGATGCCGATGCCGCGAACAAGAATCTTACCGGCCGAGGCTCAACACCGGGAAGCTATGTGATCCTGACGCGCACGAATCTCGTAAAAGCGATCGACGGCGTCGAGCCCGACTTTGACGGCATTCTAGTTCTTGCGTTCGATAAATACGACCAGAATTACTACACCGTTTGGCGGAATCCGCCCAACACGGACGTCTGGGGACAGCTTCCTTTGCGGATGGAAGGGCAGGGCGACAATAAGACCTTCAGCATTAAACTGCGAAATCAGAACGGCCAGATCGACGAGCGGAAGTTCGTGATCTTCAAGGATCGTAACCGGATGCGTGTAACTCCGCCGGAGGACATCGCGCAGTATCAGTTCAAGAGCAAATGACGGACACTGAAGATATTTTTGAAGTGCCGATCACCGACTCGATCGACCTGCACGCCTTTCGGCCTGCGGATGTTCGTGCGGTCGTCGAAGAGTATCTTGCCGAGGCGCACAAACGCGGATTTCGCGTTGTACGTCTGATACACGGCAAAGGCGTCGGGGTTCAGCGAGAGATCGTTCGAAAGGTCTTGTCGGAGACGGATTTCGTAAAAGGATTTAAGAACGCGCCGGAATTTTCAGGCAGTTGGGGAGCGACGATCGCGGAACTGGACGTCTAATTCCGATCGTCAAGAATGTCCGCCCATGCCTCGTCAACGGTCTCGGTCTCGATGCCGTGCCGTTCGAGCAGAGCATTCTTTTCCGAAAGCTTCTCCTCCAGGAGTTCGATCTTTTGACGTAGATGTCTAGCCTCGCGTTCCAGCTTTCGCGTGTGCTCGACACGCATCTTATACACTCTTTCAATGTAGAAGATGAACATTAGCTGCAGGCCGACTACGCCGGCCAATACGAGAAGAAGTCCTATGAAAACGTAGGTAAACATGGTGTGGTACTGCTTTTTTTGTTGTCCCTTTGAATAATTATACTCTTGACCGCAGGCATTTTGAAACGTAAAACTTGGGGTATTCCATATTTGCGAGGCAGACACTATGCGTGAAGATATCATCAACACTTTTCCCGAGCCGACCGGATTTGACCGCCGCGAGTTTCTCGTCCGGTCTATTTTTGCCGCCGGTACATTCGCCGCCGCCGTTATGCCGATCGCTGCGCAGACGCGTATCGTGACCGACAGCAAAGGCCTTATCGAGGGCGAGGTGAAGATTCCCGTCAAGGACGGCGAAGTGCCTGCATATCGTGCGATGCCGGAGAAGGGCAAGGACTTTCCGGTCGTTGTCGTCGTCCACGAGATCTTTGGTGTGCACGAATGGATACAGGACGTTTGCCGGCGTTTTGCGAAGCTCGGCTACATGGCGATCGCACCTGCTCTGTACGCGCGTCTCGGCGATGTCCATTCGATCAAGGACGCGGGCGAACTCAACCGGCAGATCTTCTCGAAGATCCCCGACACCGAATCGATGGCGGACATCGACGCGGCATACGCCTGGGCGGCAAAGAACAAGGGCAGCAAGAAGAAGATCTCGATCACAGGATTTTGCTGGGGCGGCCGCATCGTTTGGATGTACGCGGCACACAATCCGAAATTAAAGGCCGGTGCAGCGTGGTACGGCCGCGTCGTTCCCACCGACCGTTCACCTGTCAACGAAGCTCAGCCGAAGTCGCCTATTGATTACGCGAAAGATATGAAGCCGCCCGTGATCGGTTTTTACGGCGGTCTCGACAAAGGAATTACGGTCGATGGCGTTCAGCGTATGCAGGACGAGCTGAAGAAGGGCAAGTCCGGCTCCGAGATCATCGTGTTCCCGAATGCGAACCACGGCTTTCACGCCGACTATCGTCCAAGCTACAATAAACAAGCATCCGACGAAGCTTGGGAGAAGCTGCTAGCTTGGTTCAAAAAGCACGGGGCAAAGTAATTTTAATGGAAACAGAAAAACTCACGCTAGAATACACCTTGCTCTGCGACGACGTTCGGATAGAGATGGGCAACAAGATCTCCCTGATGGGCATTTTTCAGAACATCATGGTCGAGAAGCTGCCCGTTTCGCTCATTAAGTTCGCAGTGATAAACCATTGGCGCGGAGAGGGAAACCACCGCACGGAGATCCGCATACTCTCGCCCGACAAGAACAATCTCGTCGTCACCTCGCAGCCGACGACCATCGAACTCGCACCCGGCGGCTTCACCGACAACGTGAGTTTCTTTGTGAACGTCGTCTTTCCGGACGCCGGAACCTATTGGATCCAGACCGTCGCAAATGAGGTCGTCCTCGACGAACTCCCGCTCATCGTTACCGATCAGGCAAACCTCACCGCCCTCCAACACGCCGAAGAGATCTCCGAAACAGTGAACTAGAGGTCAGTGGTGAGTGATGAGTGGTGAGTAGTGAGCATTCACCAT
>JRYI01001076.1_pt1 | contig 64894 bp, 72 predicted proteins | sample 235361 | NCBI WGS metagenome assembly JRYI01 (sample SAMN03074212, study PRJNA261471) | activated sludge metagenome | biome: Common Effluent Treatment Plant; feature: Wastewater; material: Activated sludge; isolation source: activated biomass in a lab-scale reactor treating industrial wastewater at...
TAATTGGGACAAAATTTAGGTATCAGGACGAGAGCCCTTACGAGATTGTCCAACAGGTCAGATATGCCTCTGCCGGGTGGCCATAGCCGCCGGCATCAGTTTAGGGCCGGATCGCGGTCAAATCCATCCCCTCCCCAGCGATAACCGAAACATTGACCGTGCCATCGCGGATGGCGCTTATAAAAGCCGCAGCCAGGGCGGTCGCCAGTTGGAGACGTTCCGGCTCATTATCCAGACAGAGACCGCCGTAGTGTTCAAGGGTCACCAGTAGAAAGGCCTCGAGAGTCCCCGCTTCCGAGAGCTGGTCGCCCGTGATTTGATCGATGACTTCCGCGGTCATAGCCGGAGCCTACCGGACACGGATCCCTAAGTCCAGCCCCATTTCTATTACCAGGGCGCGCTCAGAGCCGCTCTAAACAAAATATTCGCCGAAAAAGCGCCTGCGGCAGCGAAACTTGCCGGAGAAAGCCATCTGTGCCGTAAGTTGTACTATCGTAGGGTTGCATCCGGATTACATCACCTCTCCATTAAATCTCCACAGGTCACCATTACTATACACAGCATACAAATAAAAGTGGGCGGAAGCGCCCGTTGAAAGGAGTTACGTAATGAAACAGACTAGACTGATCGTCGTATTGCTGGTGTTGGTGATGGCCCTTGCTATTACCGCTGTCGTGGCGTTCGCCCAAGGCGCGCCGGCGCCCCAGATTCCAGGCTTTGGCCCGGGCATGATGGGGGGTGGCATGATGGAACGTGGCCAGATGGGTTCTGGCATGATGGGGCAAGGTGGCCAGATGGGCCCGGGCATGATGAACGGCATGAACGGCATGATGGGCAACTTTAACCTGATCGATATCGTCGCCGAGCAAGTTGGCCTAACAGCTGATGAAGTGCGCGATGAACTGGCATCGGGCATCTCTATCGCGGACCTGGCGGCGAAGTATGATGTTGACGTACAGGTAATCGTTGATGCCGCTTTAGCACAGCACCAGGCAGCGCTCGACGCAGCCGTGGAGTCCGGCGCCATGACCCCGGAACAGGCCGCGGCGATGCAGCCCATGATGGCCTCGATGCTGGCGACGCGCATCTCGCAACCGTGGGGTGCAGGGCATGGCGGGATGAATGGCCCGTGCCACGGTATGGGCGCGCAAGGTAACGTTCCGAATGCTTAATCACTGAGTTAAAGGCCGTAGAGCTGGTTGCAGCAGGGTGGGCGCTGACCGTAGAGGTTTTCGCCCGCGCTGCTGCTTTCATTTACGGCGTGAAAGCAAACTGTAGCTAGGGCATAATACCATTGATGACCACTGTTTTGATCGTCGACGACGAGCCTGAGATCATTCGCGTAGCCCGTGGCTACCTGGAGCAGGGCGGATACATAGTGCTGGCGGCCCGGGATGGCACGGCCGCGCTCAAGATCGTTCGCCGCGAACGCCCCGACCTCATTGTCCTGGATCTCAATCTGCCGACACCGCCTGGCGCGCCGCCTCTCGATGGGATCGACGTAGCCCGCCAGGTACGACAAATGGCGGGAGCAGTAGCGCAGACGCCGATCATCATGCTTACCGCCCGCGTCGATGAAACCGACCGCATCGTCGGCCTTGAGGTCGGGGCTGACGACTATATGCCCAAACCCTTCAGTCCGCGCGAGCTTGTTGCCCGCGTGCGCGCCGTCTTGCGCCGTTCGGCCCGCCCTGCGGCTGCCTCTGAACAGATAGCTGCCGGGCCGCTGGTCATTGACGTTACCCGGCATGCCGTCAAAGTTGATGACCAGATCGTTGATCTCACGCCGACTGAGTTCGCTCTGCTCCAGGCGATGGCAGCCGAGCCCGGCCGCGCTTGGACCCGATCGCAGTTAATTGATCTCCTGGGTCCTGACTACGAAGGGTTAGACCGAACTGTCGATAGCCACATCAAGAATCTGCGGGCTAAGATTGAACCGAACCCCAACCAGCCACGCTTCGTGCTGACAGTGTTCGGTGTTGGATACAAATTCAATGATACCTTCTAGAGGGCCACGGATCGGTTTATTCGGCCGCATCATGTTGGCCTTCCTGGTGGTGATCGTCGCCGGTGGCCTGTTGGCGACATGGTTGGCGCGCCGGACCGTAGCTTCCCAGTTTGCTCTCTACACCACGACCGGAGGCCAGCGCCTTGCCCAGGGGCTAGTCCCCGATCTAGCTGCTTACTATATTGAGCGCGGCAGTTGGGAAGGCGTAACCGAAGTACTTTCCAGCAGCGGTGGACACGGGATGATGGACAACATGGGGATGGGAATAGGCGGCCCGATGTTGTCGATGATGGGCTACCGCGTGTTGGTTATCGACACCAGTGGGCGCGTGGTGGCCGACACGGGCGGCGATATGGCGGGCTTACAGGTGGAAACCAGTGTCCTGCAGGAGAATGGCACGTACATTACCGACGGAGAGGAGGTGATCGGTGCTGTGCTGGTGACAGCGGATGTTCAGGCCGAGGAGCAGGGAGAGCGCTTTCTAGGCGTGATGAACCGGGCCATTCTATCTTCTGTCTTCCTGGCTGGCGCCTTGGCTTTGGTGTTCGGCGGTCTGATCGTCTGGCGCGTTGTCCGGCCGCTGAAAAGTCTCACTATGGCCGCGAGCGCTGTGGCCGCGGGCGACCTCAGCCAGCGTGTCAGCGTTCCCCCAGGGGATGAAATCAGTGACCTGGCCGATGCCTTCAACCGTATGGCCGTGCAGCTGGACCGCGCCGAGGTCCTGCGGCAGCAGCTGACGGCCGACATTGCCCACGAGTTGCGAACACCTATCACCGTTATCCAGGGAAATATCGAAGCGCTGCAGGACGGTATCTTTCCTCTAACCCAAGAGGCGTTGGAGCCTATCCTGGATAAGACATTGCTATTGCGTCGGTTGGTCGAAGACCTCCGACAACTGGCGCTCGCTGAGTCGGGTCAACTCAGCCTGATACCGGAGCCGCTCGACTTGGGTCACTTGGCTGGCCAGGCACTCGACGCTTTTCGCCCGTCGGCTGAGGCTCGTGGCGTCGAGTTGTCACTTATACCAGCGGATAATCTCCCGCTTGTCCATGCTGATCGCCAGCGTGTGCAGCAAGTGCTTGATAACTTGTTGTCCAACGCGCTGCGCTACACACCCGACGGCGGTCGCATCACCGTTGGCCTTGCGCGGGAGAATGGAGCCGTCCGGGTTACCGTGACCGACACTGGACCAGGCATCCCGGCCGAGGTGCTACCGAATGTTTTTGAACGCTTCTACCGCGCCGACCAAAGTCGCGAGCGCTTCAGTGATGGCGGTGGTAGCGGTCTTGGCCTTGCGGTGGCCCGCTCGATTATCGAAGCCCACGGTGGACGTATCGATGTCAAAAGCTTGCCAGGAGAGGGAGCAACATTCTGGTTCAGCCTACCTGTTGACGCACCTGTAGGCACAGGGTGATCGAGCCGCTCTTGAGCATCCACGATGTGCGGCGTCACCGGCCGCATTTAGCTTACTCTTGCGCCCCAGCGGCGACGCCCAGAGCTGCTCACACCAGAACCACAATCAAATGGTCGGACTTGGTTGGGAAGGAACTGTTTCGGTCGAACGTTTTCACATCACGATGCCGTGAAGAACGGCTGGCCGCGGTTTTACTTACGCGGCCAGCCCTGGTTCTTTACCTACGGTGTAGAAGAGATGGGAACGGTGTCAGCCGGCCGCTCCCGCGCAGTACCACGATACCACGGCGTACCCAGCCGCGGCAGTAGCCAGCGATCCAGCCCATACCAGCCGGCAACTTTCCAGGCCAGGATCAATAACACTTGGAGTAGGAAAAAGACCGGGTTTACGCTGGCGGAGCCGGCCAGCATGAAGTTGAAATTCATAAATCCGCCGAGGATAGCGGCGATGCCGGTGAAGGCTCCCAGCAGCAGCAAGATACCGACGACCACTTCACCAACGGCGACGAGAGGGCCAAACCATGTATATGAATTGGCATCGAGCAAAAATTGCAGGAAACTGCGATACCAGCCGAACGCGATTGCCGGACGCCCTGCGTCCGGTATCGCTACTGCCCCTTCCCAGAAGCCTTTTAATGCCTCTCCGCCCTGCATCCAGGCCGGATTGGTCAGCTTGCCCCAGCCGGACGTCATCCACCGGTAACTCAGATAAAGACGGATAATTAGCCATAGCCAGGCAAAGCGCGTCGTGCTGAATAAGATACGCGCGAAGGGTGGGTCGGGAAAATTGACCTCACCTTTTTCATCCACCAGCTTTTCGCTCATGTCACTCACCTCTTTCAAATGAATGTGTCTGCCCATCTGGCTATATCGCCATATCGGACAGAAGAAATAAGTAATATGAGTGTAATGGGTTTTGGCTTGGGACGAATGCGCCGTTTGGCTTGATCTTTTGCCAGAGGTAATAAAGCACTTTGCAAGCTGGGAATGCAAGTGGTTTTCTATGGTTTCGCCGCACGTTTGCGGGGCAGGCTGGATGGCGTTTTTGAGTTTGTGGAGATTTTCCGATTATGGTTTAGGGCAACTTACATGTAGCAGCGAATTAGACTGCGCTGACGCAAATAGCCTACCAAGAAGCGAAAATTTCGCTATTGCTGGATATGGTTGGGGATCAGACCTTGCGAGACGGCACGCATAACGGCCTCTGTCCGGCTATTAGCGTTCAGCTTGCCGTAAATGTTCGCGAGGTGCCCCTGAACAGTTCGATCACTGATCCCTAACTGAACTCCGATGGCTTTATTCGTGTACCCCTTGCTCGCCATCGTCAGAACCTCTATCTCTCGTTCGGTGAGCTGTTCGTATTCCTCATGCTGAATGGGGCCATGCCCTGAGATCAGGGTCATCAGTTTCTGAGCGATGCTAGCATCTAGTGCGGATCTGCCTTCGGATACCTCGCGGACGGCGCGAATCACTTCCAAAGGCGAAGCCGTCTTTAGCACGTAACCATTGGCTCCCGCCTGCAACACGCCGAGCACGTAAGCATCATCGTCGTAGGCGGTGAGCACTAGTACGCCGACTGGCTGGCGGCTGGCCCGCACCCAACGGGTTACGTCGATACCACTGCCCTTGGGCATTTGAATATCGAGCACAGCTACATCTGGTTGGTGCTGCTGAATTAATGACTGCGCCATCTCGCCATTGTCCGCCTCGGCAACGACCTCAATATCCGGGGCACTCTCCAAGAACATGCGGATGCCTGCCCGCACGACGGCGTGATCATCAGCCAGCACGACGCGTATAGGATTGGTCTCAACATCCATTCAGGTACTCGTAAGAGCCGCGCTTGCAAGCGAGCCAAAAACCCGCCGCCGGTTCTTCAAACAACCATAGACGGGGTTGCCTGTCACTTATAAGCTCGACACAGATTCACGTTCCACAAAGCGCGATGTCGCTGCTTGAAAACGCGGATAGAGAAACCAGACAATTCCCAGGCCGAAAAGTAGGCCGGTTGCCAGGCGCACCGAGGAATTGAACGAGCCCAGGGCATCACCGGCATAAAAGGTGGCTGGAAACACTTGGTTGGTCAGGTCCGCTAGCCAGGCGTTGTCGGTGCGAAAGCCGCCGCCGATGCCACCCATCAGATCGCTTATCAGGTGGCTGGAGCCGTCAATAGCCAGCGGCAGGAGCGCCAACGCCAGGCCCCACCAGGGAAGTGGCCTCACACGTTTGCGTAACGGCCAGAATGCAAGGCCCCAAAGCAGCATACTCCCATACATCGCGACCATGCGGTCGGACCAGGCGACTTTCCAACCCAACTGCGGATTGCCGATGAATTGACGCAGCACCAGGGCGTTGTTGGTGTTCTGCCACGCCGCCTGGATTTCGGACAGACCATAAGTGGGGCTTGCGCCAAAGAGAAAAAAGGAGCGTTGGGGAAGTTGGTGGCATTGGGTGCTGTAGAACCAGTAGATGCCATTAGCCGCCCGCGTCCAGCCCAATTCCATGAATAACGGCGCGAGCCAGGGCAACCCGGCGAATACGACGAGCAACAGACTAATGGCAAGCCACCAGTGGTGGGCTAACCCGTAAGCTAGGCGGCCTGGCCGATTCGGTAGATAGTTCGCATCGGTTTGAGCGAAGCGAACAAGATTATCTTCTCCGGACATCGCTCAATGATGTGTGCCCTGGTGATGGGCACTACCTGCATCGGATTTCCCGATATATTTCTCCGGATCCTTGTCAAAAGCCGCCTTGCAGCCGGGAGAGCAAAAATAATAGGTTTCGCCGTTATACTCAGACTTGCCCGCGGCCTTCTCTTTGTCCACTTCCATTCCACATACAGGATCAATTGCCATTTTGTTTAACCTCCAAGATGCTCAATCGTATTAACAAAGCTGATCTCGTGGCCCCCGACATTTCAGATCGGCGCCACCATTTCGTGCCGGTTTGTCTGTAACATGCACAGCACCATAATGTCGTTTGGATGACTGGAAGCTCCAGTTTCCCAAGACGCACAGAACCCAAATTTCATCTTAACGCTAAAGTGCCCAATTCGTATGCGCCATACGGCGTATTGTGCAACCCGGTTCGCTACCTATAATCACTCCTAGCGAAACCTGAAATCCAAGGAGTTAGAGACGCAGTAATGGAGCCTGGCCTTGGTGTGGGATCCTTATATGAGTAATCGTGTGAAATATGGTGTGCTGTTTCTAGTGGTGGCCCAAATTGCGGTCATCATATTCTTGTTTATTGCGCCTCGGCTGGTTAGCGCTCTGCCTGGCGAGTATCGAGTTCGACTGGCGAGGGTGCCAGTGGTTGAGACGTTGCTGAAGATAGGCGTTACGCCGTTACCAACCGCGCTACCTGCTCCGGCGGGAGTAGGTAATAGACCGGAAATCCCTATTCCGGCCATTCCTCAACTTGCAGCCACACCAATAGTTGCACCGACGGATGTCCCAACCAGCGCCACTACTGAAATCGAGATCGCCAAGCCAAACCAACAACCCACACTCCAGCCATCTCCAACCGCGACACCACCGCCCACGCCGACACCTAAGCCACTGCCACGCCAAGCGCGTGTTGACGGACTCGAGATCATCGCTCAGGGCTTCAACAATTGCGGTCCGGCTAATTTAGCGATCAACCTTAACTTCTACGGCAACCCAACCACGCAAGTAGAGGCTGCCGCTTTTCTCAAGCCGAACTCGGAAGATCGCAACGTTAGTCCGTGGCAGATGGTGGATTACGTGAACGAACAGACTGACCTGCGCGCCTTTGTCGGTAGTGGCGGCGATCTGGAATTGATTAAGCGGTTCCTCGCCAACGGCTTGCCTATCGTCATTGAAAAGGGATACGAGTTAGAGAGTGAGGGCTGGCTTGGCCATTATCTGACCATGTTTGCTTACGATGATGACAAGCAGGAGTTCCTGAGCCTGGACACGAATCTCGGCCCTTGGGACAGTAGTGGCCGAGTGGACTCCTATGAGATGGTGGAACACTACTGGCAGCAGTTTAACTATACCTTCTTTGTTGTTTACCCGCCGGAGAAGGAGCCACTGGTACAGGAACTGCTGGGATCGGATATGCTGGATACAGCCGTTATGTGGCAGAAGGCGGCCGAGCGCGCGCAGGCGGAAATTGAAGCCGATCCGGAAAATGCCTTTACCTGGTTTAACTTGGGCGAAAGCCTGACGCGCCTGGGCGAGCTAACGGGCGAGATGTCTTACTATGAAAGTGGCGCGAGCGCCTTTGACCAGGCGCGTACTTTAGGCATTCCTCCGCGCATCGTCTGGTACCAATTTCGACCATATATCGCCTATATGAAGGTCGGTCGCTATCAAGATATCTTGGATCTGGCCGGGGTCACACTCAGTTCGCAGGGAGGCCGTAACGTAGAAGAGACGTACCTTTATCAGGGTCACGCCCTTGCTTTCTTGGGAGATGGGCAAGGGGCTATTGATGCCTACGAGCAGGCGCTACGGCTGAACAAGTACTTCTACCCGGCACAATGGGCGCTGGACGCTATCACTGGTACCGGTGGAGGGTGATTTCTTCACAACGCGTCCGGCTTACTGGCTTGAGCTTGATGCAGACGTCGGAAGAGGTAGATAGCGGTTCTGACAGATTTGCTTGAAAAACTGTTCGCGCGGCCTTTCAAAACACGCTATCTGGCGCATGTGTCCTTGTCTGTTTTTGACTAGACTAAGCGCTAAAGTCTGATTTTTAGAGTTTAATGGAGAACACAATATGAAGAAGCTATTGCTGGTTATGATCGTGGCCATTATGGCGCTGGCGGCTGTCGCTCCGGCATTTGCCCAGGAAGAGCACACGTGTACCCACGATGGCACGACAATCGAGAGCCTGCACCATTGCGTAGCGCACGCGGCCGAGATGGGGCACATTACCAAGCCCGGCGTCACAAATGCGCTGCTGGCCAAACTGGAGGCTGCCCAGTCTGCCTATGAGGCTGGCAACATCAATGCATCTCTGAATGTCCTTAACGCCTTCATCAGCCAGGTCAACGCGCAGACAGGCAAAAGCATCGATGCCGAGCACGCCGGGCACCTGCTCGAGCATGCCTGGAACGTGATCGATGCGATAAATCCCTGATCGACGTAGCTCTTTGAGTGACGTTTGTGCTACCGGGAGAGGTCGCCTCTCCCGGTTTATATTCCAGCTGTCATGCCAAGCACTTTCGGATGAGTTCTTGGTATTTCCTGTTTGAAGCACCCATTTGATAACTGAGCTCAGGTGGTCTACGCAAACTTCTTGTGTTGGTTCCAATAAGAACACTTTTGAATTTCGGAGCGCGAAATTGAGGAAGCTGTTATTGATTGGTATTGGTGGGTTATTAACACTCTTGGCGGCATGCCAGGGAAGCGGCGCGGCGAGCAACCCCGGGAGAACGCCTCTCGTCTTGAGTACGGTACCGCCCTTGCCCGCTTTAGATGAAGGCGAGATTGTCGCCGGACGGCAAATCTATGCTGATTACTGCGCCGAATGCCATGGAGCCGACCTGCAAGGCGAGGCCGATTGGAAGATACAAAACGAGAACGGATCCTTTCGCGCTCCGCCACACGATGCTAGCGGGCATACCTGGCATCATAGCGATGCCGTACTTCTCGAGGTGATAAGGCTTGGTGGGGCCCGATTGACGGAAGACATTGGCGGTACGAGTAGCATGCCCGCATATGGCGAGGTTCTCTCCGAGGCGCAGATAGAGGCCGTGTTGACTTACATCAAAAGTACATGGCCGCAAGAGTCCCGGGAGATTCAATGGGAACAAACAGTGCGGTCTCAGCCGTAAGGTTTTGGGGCCGCCAGGTAACCGAGGAAAGCCATATGGCGGTTGGCGGCGTGTAGAGGAGGTTGGCATGAAATATTGGTTTGGAATCGTGGCTTTATTACTGCTAACGTTTGGAATAACAGCTTGCAGTGCCGGCGACGATGAGGTTGAGGAGTCCACCCCTACCATAGAAGGCCCTGCTTTAGTGATGTTTTACTCTGACAACTGAACGCCCTGAGCACAGATGACGCCCATCGTGAATGGGCTAGAGAGTGATTTTGCGGGACAAGTTGCCGTCGTGCGCCTGAATGTAAGCGATCCGGGGGTTGAGGAGCTTCAGAGGGAATATAGCGGACGCGGCCATCCCTTCTTTGCCGTAGTAGATAAAGATGGTCAGCTGACCGATGTTTATTTTGGCCCACAGAAGGCAGAAGTTCTAGGCGCGGCAATGGATGCCGTCCGTCCATAGTAGCCGCTCTATTGCGATTTCAGCATCGAATTTTCGGCCGGCGCCACTATCTATAAGAGAGGTTTATATGCGCTACCTTGTCCTGATGTTAATCTTGCTCGCCGGGCTTCTGTTTACGTTGGCTGCCTGTACAGACTCTTTATCCTCGCCATCTAACGGTGAATCGGAGACTTCAGATGGAATAAATGTGTCGTTGACCACTGTGCCCGATCCACCGGTCAATGGCCGTATTGAGTTGGTGGCGTCCGTTATGGATGCCCAGGGCCAACCTATCGAGGATGCCGGGGTTTTCTTTATGGCCAGTCATACAGATATGGCCGGCATGTATACAGATGGCCAAGGAATTGCCCAGGGTCAGGGACGGTATTCTATTGTGATCGATCTCGGTATGACTGGACCGTGGAAAGTGACGGTACAAGTCAACCAAGGCGGTCTAAGAACGGTTAAGGAGTTTAATCTGGGGGTTGACTAATGAGCAGCACGCGGCGGCCGCAGGGCAATGGTTGCAAGCTGGAAGGCTCGGGCTGGTTACGGTATCTGCAAGCACTAACGTTCAGGGGTTGTATCCATGCTGCGCAGCGGTGATTTAGCGGCAGGACAGGGCGAGGAGAGTTTAGCGCTAAATCCTAAAACCACCCTCCGTCCGAGAAGAACGGAGGGTGGTTTGCGGAGGGAAGAGATAGCGTTGAGCGATTAGGGCACCCAGTTGGATAACACCGTCAACGTGCGCTCCGGTTGTTGCGGATCATTGCTAGGCAAGTGAACACGAAAATCGTGCTTGCCGTCCATGCCTTCGTGCATGGAGAACTGCATAGAGATCGTGGTGCTCTCGCCGGGCTCTAGAGCCATCGAACCGATGGCTAGTGGAGGCGGTCAACACCCCTCCGCGATTTCTATATATGGATCCTCGCTAAATCTCAGTGTCTGGTCGCCGACATTGGTCAGCTGAAAGGAAGCCTCTGCAGGTTGGTTGAATTTCATCACTCCCAAATCGATTTTTTCCTGGTCTACTTTCAGACTGGGAGCGCCTGTGACTTCGATTTCAGCTTTAGGCGGGGCGTCCTTGCGCAAGACGAAGAAGGCAAGGCCCGCCAAGAGCACGAGGCCCAGGCCGAGCAAATACGGGCCCCAATTCCGTTTCTGCACTTTCGGTTTTTTTGGATTCTGTCTATATTTTCTTTGACTCATGGTTCATTCTCCAGATCAAATTGAAGTGTCCACAAATAATCGACTAGCGCCCATGTTTGTTCATCGGTGAAAATTGGGCCCCAATAAGGCATCCCCGTGCCCATGCCGCCCCGTACTATCTTGCCTTGGAGTAGCGCCGGGCTGGCTGCCAGCATGGTTCTCGGATCGGTGAAATCCGTCGGACGTTGGGTCATCTCGCCTGGTTGCATATCTGCATGCTCGCCAGCCTTTGCGGGATCGAGACCATCGGCGAAGACACCATTGCCATCCCCCTCCACGCCATGACACGCGGCGCAGTTCGCGGTGTAGAGTTGCTGACCCACTTCCAAATCTTGCGGAGTCGAATTGGATCGCCACACGAGAGCCACCAGATCCCACAACTCTTGATCGGTCAGAGACTCGAGGCTTGTTCTTGCCCGCAGCGCCTGCCAGAGTTCAACCGGGCTGTGCGATCGGTAATACGCTAGGCCCTGGAACTCTTCTGGGATGGCGGCCGGGAGGTTTTCGCCACGACGGGCAGATGGCGTCAGTTCGGGGATGATATCCGTCTGGTGTGGTGCGTCGATATCAATATTGAGGGTGACGTAAAGCGGCGGTTGGACAGGCTCATTCGTAGTCTCCGGTCCAGTCACTTCGATCGTCCCGCGCATGCGCCAGTGATTGGCACTGCACCAACGCGTGCAGTAGAAGGTGTATTTGCCCGGCTTCTCGAAGGTTAGAGTGACTTCGGTCACCTCGCCGGGATAAATGTCTACTGGGGGTTGGTCGCTTTGTCCTACCGCAAAACCGTGCATGACGTCGTCTGAGGTCAGCCGCAGATGCAGGGGTTGGCCTGCCTCAACCGTCAGGTTTTCTGGCGTCCAGCCGCCGGTCTCGGCCATGCGGGCATGGAGAATCACGCCGCGATTGCGTAACCACCGTGCACCTAGCGGCAGCGTGACCGCGGCCACTACCAATACAACCAGGACAATTCTCGCGAGCCATTCCTTACGCATGGGTTAACCGACCAATAGCCATAGCATCGTGAACGTGAACGCCAGGCAAAATAGATAGATTGGCAACAATTGACGTTGGCCCGGCAGGGTATTTGTCTTGGGGAGATGCTGGGCAACCTTGATGGACCAGAATAAACCTATCATCAGCAGAGTCACCTGAAGGATTGGACTAAAGATAGATACATCGGGTGACCAGGTGGTATCGGCTGAACCAAACAGGTTCCACCCCCAGCCCAAAGGATCGGATAGAACCGTAAGAACATAATTGAACTTAGGGAAGGCGAAAGCTACTGTGAAGGCGATCCAGGCGAATAGCCCCAGGGGGAGCAGCACCTGAGAATGCTCGGCAATGACCCGCCGCAGAAGATCCCAACTGTCGGGCCGTCCTTGACCCATCCAGATCGCGAGTGCAAAAGCACCGGGCATAATCACCAGGTTGAGGGCCAGAAACCCCAGGCTATAAACCAACCAGGGCAGCGAGCCAATGGCGAAGGCGGCCGATTTCAAATCGCCCCATGGCCCGATAAATACTGCTGAAAAGGCCAACGCGGAACCTAACATCACCAAGGCAAGAAAGGTTTCATCCAGGCGGCTGGATGGCCGAGAATTTGCCTCATCATTGGCTAAATCCGTCCCAAATGGGCGGATATTGACGGCCACGTTGTCGGATGGACAAGAACGGAGGCATTCCATACATAGCCCGCATTGAGAGCTATCGCGCAGCGCGACGAGGTAGAGCCCCCATGGGCAGCTCTGGTAGCAAGTCTTCACGCTGTGCGCGGCGCAGATAGCCTTATCGACCACTCGGACTTCTACCGGCGCGGTTTTGGCATAGATACCCGAAAACCCGCCGATAGGGCATACGTAGGAGCAAAAGGCGCGCTTTTCGAAGACCAGGCTTAACGCTAAAGCCAATGCAAACAAACCGAGCAAAACCCAGGCGGTGAGCCGGGCGTCCGTCAGAGTAACCGCGCTAAACAAGCCGATTAACAGAAACCCACTGGACTGGAGCCAGGAGCCTTTCAATCGCTTTGGCCAGCGCCGGCTTAGCCCGATGCGCCGGCGGCTCTTCTTCAGGATACCACCCTGTTGCAGCCATTCACCCGGTAGGGGAATAGGGCAGACACTGCACCACGAGCGGCCGCCCAAGGGGATGAAAGCCAGCTTCAGGGCCGTCCACCAGGCTATCCATACGAAGATGATGGCAAAGTTGTGACTGCCCACGCGCGAGCCGATTAACCCGGCGACAATGGTGAATACGAATCCAGCCAGCGCGAGGGATCGTATCAAAAACTGCGGCCAGCGGCTTGAGAAAAGAGGGCGAACCCAGGGAACATGAGAGAGATTGATCCGGCGTGGAATGGCGCGCCGGTCTCGTTCCATCAGGCCTTTTTCGCCTTGGACGGCGATTTCCTGCCAGGAAACTTCCTGAACCTTGTTCACTTCCGCGATCCCCAGACCCCGGCAAAAAGCGCCAACCCGGCCAACAGCGCCCCGCGCCACAATAAGTCATTCCGGCCAACTTCGAGTTTGCCAATCATGAATGGATGCATGTTGCCGCATGTGACGGAACAACGAAAGCGAAAAGTCCCCTGCCGGTCTGCCGTAAAGGACAACCGGGCCGTCTGACCGGGGTCGGAAGATGTTTCAACATTGTAGCCATCGATGGCCAAGCCATGGACAACATCAGTAGCCAGGAGTTCGATAATTACCCGGTCGCCGTGATTGACGGAGAGCACGGCCGGGTTGTAGGCAAACTGGCTGGCCTGGATGCGAAACGTTCGCTCAACGGGGGTTGACGTGGCCATTGGCACAGGGAAAAATAGAATGAGAAGAGCCACAAGGGCCACGGCGGCCCAACGACTTATCGAGCCCCAATTGTTCCGAAACACGCTCATAGGGTTTCGCCTCTATTCCCTCAAGGCATGTTGGAAGGTCCATATTGGGCGTAAGTCTGATCAACGTAGACCTTTATTTCACCCACTGTCTTGCCCTGTTTGAGCAGTCGCATCGCGTCCTGGGTGATATCGACGCAAATCGAGCAACCCAAAGCATGCGAGTCGTAATTGACCGTGCCGTCACTCTCAATTCCCGAGACGTAACAGGTGTAGTTGGAAGTGTGGCCCATTGCCCCGCAACCACAGTAGCACGGAAGCTGCTCCATCACATCGGGATTTGCCACATTGAATTGATAGGATTGCTGGACAGCTACAGGCGCGTTCTTTACATCCATTGGCATTCCGTCAAGCGATGCCATTGCCAGTTCGTTATCCTCGGCTGATGACTGCCCACCGCATGCTGTCAGTAAACTTGAAAAGACAATTAAGAACACGAACACCACAATGGTGAATCGGCGAAAAAGTAGAGGCATGAAGAACAGCTCCAATTTCAGATCGAATGTCTATATTGTATAGAGGGGGGTGTTCGGCTGACAGCGCTAAATGGCGTATTTACATGGTTGGCTGCGACACAACCTTTCTCTCTTCGAACATTGCAACCATTGGGGCGGCTATCTCAATGCCATCTGTGTTCATCTTATGTCATACCCTCAGCGAGATAGAAGGAACGGGTAGTGCAAGGTACCCAGCCATAAGCTGAACTGCACGGCCGTGCCACCGCGGCACGGCCGTGCCATTGGAGGAAACAGCAAGCTATAGCTTAACTCGCTTCAACCGCAACGAGTTCGTCACCACACTAATGCTGGAGAAAGCCATGGCCGCAGCGGCCAGAATCGGATTCAACTGTCGCAGGAAGTCCGGCGCCCAGTCGAATGGAGCCAGGATACCAGCGGCAATGGGTATCAGAGCCACGTTGTAGCCGAAAGCCCAAAACAGATTTTCCTTGATATTGCGCATCGTTGCCTTGGACAGTTTGATGGCCTGCGGCACGCTGCGCAGATCGCCTCGCATCAGCGTTACATCAGCCGCTTCCATAGCCACGTCCGTACCGGTGCCAATGGCGATGCCTACGTCAGCCTGGGCCAGTGCCGGGGCATCGTTGATGCCGTCGCCAACCATAGCTACCTGGTACCCTTCATCCTGTAACTGTTTCACGTAGTTGGCCTTATCACCGGGCAGTACCTCAGCGAAGATCCGATCAATGCCCACTTCCCCGGCGATGGCTTCAGCTGTTGCCTGGTTATCCCCGGTCATCATCACCACTGTCAGACCAAGCCGGTGCATAGCCTCGACTGCCTCCCGAGACCCATCCTTGATGGTATCGGCGACACCGATGACGGCGCTGGCCTGGCCATCTACCGCCAGCCACATCGCGGTCTTGGCTTCGTTTTGAAGTTGATTAGCCTTGAGGCCAAGACCATTCAGGTAGACATTTTCCCGCTCCATCAATCGCAAGTTACCCACCAGGACCCGGTGACCGTCGACCGTCGCGGTGATGCCGTGCCCGGCGATTCCTTCAAAGCCAACCGGTTCGCTCAGGGAAAGCCCTTTATCTTGGGCCGAACTCACAATCGCCGCGCCTAGGGGATGTTCCGAGCCGCGCTCGGCCGAGGCGGCCAACCGCAGCCAATAATCGTCGTTCGCTTGCCCGTTCCGCGCATGGTCACTTACGACGATGTCGGTAACTGACGGCATACCCTTCGTGATGGTACCGGTCTTGTCCAGAACGATGGCTGTCAACTTGTGCGCCTGTTCCAGGGCCGCGCTGTTCTTGAACAAGATGCCGTTTTCGGCGCCCTTGCCAACACCAACCATAATCGACGTGGGCGTTGCCAGGCCCATGGCGCAAGGGCAGGCGATGACGAGCACAGCCACCAGCCTGGTGAGTGCGGGCACAAACTCGCCGCCGATCACCCACCAAAGCACAAATGTGACCAAGGCTATACCTATTACAGCCGGGACGAAGTAGGCCGAAATTCGATCTACTAACCGCTGAATGGGCGCCTTGCTGCCTTGGGCCTGTTCCACAAGCCTTATGATCTGCGCCAGGGCTGTCTCCTTGCCGACCTTTGTGGCTTCAAACTTGAGCCGTCCCTGCTTGTTGATCGTCGCCCCGATCACTTCGTCGCCAACACCTTTATCCACCGGCAGGCTTTCCCCGGTGATCATGCTCTCGTCGATAGCTGAGTAACCGTCGACAATTACCCCATCAACGGGGATTTTCTCGCCGGGGCGGACGATGACAACGTCGCCTTTCACCACTTCCGCGATGGGGACGTCTATCTCCAGGCCGTTGCGCACGACGCGCGCCGTCTTGGCCTGCAGGCCCATCAGCTTTTTGATCGCTTCACTGGTCTGGCCCTTGGCCCGGACTTCCAAAAGTTTACCCAGGACGATTAGCGTGATGATGGCGGCGGCCGTTTCGAAGTAAACGTGAACACCAAAACGAGTCACGCCAAATGTGTTCGCCACTAGCACAACCAGGCTATAGAAGTAAGCCACGCTTGTGCCCATGACTACCAGCACGTCCATGTTGGCGCTGCCGTTCCGAAGTGCCTTATAGGCTCCGGTATAGTAGTCCCAACCGACCCAGAATTGGACCGGTGTTGCCAGGGCCAGAAACAGCCAGTTTAGCCAGGCGGCATCATGGGCCCACATGCCGAGCAGGCCGAAATCACGCGCCATAGTCAGCACGATCAAGGGAACCGTGAAGATCATGCCGACGATGAACCGTTGCCACTGATGGCGTAGTTCTGATTGCCTGGCAATCGCTTCCGCATCCTCCAGTTCCTCGTCCGATTCGCTTTCGACCACGTCATAGCCGGCGCGTCGCACCGCGGCAACCAAGGTCTCGCGGCTGGCCTCCCCGGGTGTATAAGTGACTGTGGCTCGCTCGTTGGCCAGATTGACCGACGCATCGATCACGCCATCCACCTTTTTCAGACTCCGCTCAATGGTGGTGGCGCAGTTGGCGCAGGTCATACCCAACAGCGGTAGTTCCAGCGTGGCCGTCGGAATCTCATAGCCGGCCTTCTTCACCCGACTCACCACGTCGGCCGTCACCTCGGACACGGACGTAACGTTCGGGTCATAGGTGATAGTGACTTTCTCGTTGGCGAAGTTAACCACAGCGTCAGTGACGCCTTGTGCCTTTTTAGAACTGCGTTCGACCGAAGCCACGCAGTTGGCGCAGGTCATGCCAATAACTGGAAACGTAATCTGCTTCTGTTCCGTCATCTGAAATCCTCTATTTGATCTGAATCAAACCTTCTGGTGGGTAGTTGACCTCTTGTAGCACGGCCGCGATTTGTTCCCAGGTAGCCGGAGGTTCCCAGGCCACCGTGACCTGCTTCGTGTTAATATTTGCCTTAACGCTGGTTACGCCGGCAACGTCGGCCACTTCTGTTTCCACCGTGTGGGTGCAATGCCCGCAACTAATGTTGGGGACGATAAAGGTCTTGCTGTTCATTTGGATCTTTTCTCCTGTAAAGGGTGATAAATTGAGCTTGCCGGACATCTCAAAAATGGCCGCTACTTCATACAACATCCGCTCGCGTTCCGCGGCATCCGCCCCGCGCACGGTTTGTGCCAGGCAAGTGTGGAGATGGCCGTCTAGGAGCATGATGCTGGCCTTGTTCAGCGCAGCCTGCACGGCTTGGATTTGGCGGATCAGGTCGATGCAATGGGCATCTTCACGCGTCATGCGCTCAATGCCCTTCAAGTGGCCCGCCGCACTGGCCAGCCTTCGCGCAACATCCTCTCGTGTTGATCCATCCATCACTATATCCCACCCCCCTGGGGAGGGGGGTAACTATAGTATAGGTCATTGGAGCGCGCGAACAATCCGCCATTTGGCCTATAACCTGCAAAGCGTTGAATCACCACACTCAAAGTGGTGAGTCATGTCATGCTGCCTGGCTGCCTCATGATGATTTGGATGGCGGCTGGGATGTTTCCAGCGAAGGTGGTGTTAATAATGGGGCGCGACACGCGGGGGAGTGGAGCCGATCGGGTCTGCCTTTTGGAGTGATGTGGGCTGCGGTAGATGTTGGCCTTAACACCTCTAACTCGCTCGCCATGTGACTCGTTCAGGTGGGGCGCAGGCACGGAACAGTATAGTACGCGCGCCTGATCATGGCGGACAGAGCCTCGAGGTCGTTAGATACTTTTATGGGCGAACTTCCTGGCCCAAGCCGGCATCCCTGCTTGGCGTCGTCCAGCATAGTCCACGGAGTGACTGGGTAATCATCGCGGCCAACGCGGGGTCGGGTCGCTGTTCTGGCGTATTCGCCAATGACAACCAGGTGTGACCGTCATGCCCATGCGCCACTAATGTCGCTGGGGCTGCCGCTTTCCCATATATCAACATCACAACCATCTGACAGTCGCATCCAGTTGTGCCGTGTTTTGGGCAGGCACAATTGTCAGGAATGGTCAGCAAAGATCTAAAACGATCTTGTCCGACAAGCTCCGCTACGCGGACAAACGGGCTGGTGGCGACATGCAAATCAAAAGATTGCGTTACCACCAAGCCGTTGTTAGCCAACACCTCCACGACCTGAGGAACCGCATCACAGCATGGGCACTTTAAAACCAATGGTTGCGTCATCATCTTTTCACCTCTCTGGCAACTATACGATAGGCAGAGTAAGAAATATAGCGCCAAACCTCGCATCGCGATCTAGGCCATTTGGCGGGTTCTGGATGATCGGCCCGTGGGAATCTCCTTAAAGATCACCAGATAAACGCCGCAACCGTGTGACAAATGTCACCTTTTTTCTATGACAGGCCATTTAGCGCTCCAAAAGAGTGGTGAACTCCTGCTATGCTGGTATTTGGTTCGTAGTAACGGTTTTTTATCGTTACTGCGAACCGCCAAACGAAGCGCAGAGCTTTACAGAATGAGCAATAAAAGACGAATCGCCTGGCCTGTTGGAGTCGGCCTGTTGGGAGCCGGGTTACTGACCCTGCTCTACTTCGGCATCGTGTCCTGGGCCGAAGGTCCGCAACATGCCATTGAACTCTTCTGGCAAGACCGATGGATCGTGTTACCGATCATCCTCGGTTTCGGCATCCAATCGGGGTTATACATCATCCTCAAGAAGCGGTTGTTTTTGCCCGTTGAATCTACCGGCCCGAGCGGCGCGTTGACAGGCGCCGGCGGTGGGATGTCCACGGTTGCCATGGTCGCCTGTTGCGCCCACCACGTCACCGATGTGCTGCCCATTTTGGGGTTGACGGCCGCAGCGGCTTTCCTGGCCGAATACCGGACGGTGTTCATGCTGGTTGGTCTAAGCACAACACTGCTGGGCATTATTGTCATGCTTGCCATTCTCCTGCGAGAGAGGCGTAAAGCATTCGCAATGATTCCGGCGACGGAGACACTATGAAACGACTATCTATAATGCTGTCACTGCTTTTAGTGGGTTTGCTTTTGGCGGCCTGTAAAAGTCCTCCTCCCCCTTCGGTGGTTACTGACGAAGCCGCATCAGGGCGCGCGCCCGAGGTAACCACCGAAGCGGCCGCTCCTGGCGAGGCGACCTCCCCAACTAACGAGGTCGCACCTGCTGACCTACCGACGGATTCCGGGAGTGCTGAAACACGTGTCGATGAGCAGGGCGCAGTCATCGTATCGGTTACGCCGCTCAACTTGAGCGCGCCAGGCGCCACATTAGATTTCGAAGTGACCCTGGAAACCCATTCTGTCGACCTAAGCATGAACTTGGCCGAACTGGCGACCCTGACCGCTGATAACGGCCTTGCTGTGGAATCCAGCGGTTGGGATGGTCCCCAAGGAGGACATCATGTCGCCGGCACGTTGTCTTTCCCCGCCGAGGCTAACGGTGAGTTCCTTTTGGCTAACGCCTCGGGGCTGACACTCACCATTAACAATGTTGATGCCCCAGAGCGCGTTTTCACCTGGGACCTACCCTAGTCCAAAAAGAGCATACCTCTCCGAGGTAAATTCGTATGGGAGCCAAGCGACTTTCTGGGGGTTATCCGCTAGTGGCTGTAAGAATACAGTGATAGAGGAGAGATATGAGCCATATAGCCAAACAGAAAGAACCTGCCCGAAAAGGTTCCGGACTAGAAACCAGAATTGCGCTGATCTTGATTGGGGCGGTATTTCTATTATTGGGAGCGCTATTCGCCGTTAATAAATGGAGCGAGGCACAAACAACTCAAGCTGTCCTAGCTTATGAAGATGGTGACATCGCCACCGAGAAACCGATCAAGGCCGGGCATGATATGGGCGAAGGCCCACCAATCCCATTCCTGCCCAAAGATGGGCCGCAACCAAGCATCTCCTTGTCCGAGTGGTCGTACGATTTTGGGAAAATTGGGCCAACTGACGTCGTGCAGAGAACCTTTGTGATCCGCAACGATGGCGAAGCGCCCTTGACCATTAGCCGGGCATACACGACCTGTGGGTGCACGACGGCCGAAATTTCCGCCAGTGTTATTCCCCCGGGCAAGGTGGCAACGGTCGAGCTCGTCTTTGACGCCGGCTTTCACGACACCGCCGGCCAAACGATTCGCCGCGGGGTCATCATTGAAAACAACGATCCTGATTTCCCGCAGGCCGAAATCTGGGTGCAGGTGGCTGTGCAGTCAAATTAGTTGAACTGGAGAACAGTATGACACGCAAACATCTTTTTCTCATGGCGATCGGCTGCCTGTTGCCGCTGGCGGCATTAGGGGCCTTTTTCATCTTTGATGTTCAGGTTAGCACCATAGTATGGTTTGGTTTGTTTCTTCTATGTCCAGCTGCACACCTTTTAATGATGCGTGGGCATATGGGGCATGGGGTTCATCAATCAACCCACGTAGAACATGACGGCAATAACTGATGGGGTCCTACGCGGGCCCAGGAGAGGAAATGGAAGATCAACAGACTACGGGGGCGACCCGTTCGACACAGGGCCGGGTGATAGCTCTGATCCTTGGACTTGGGTCGATTATCGTTAGCGCGGTGTTGGCAACGTCGTGGGCACGACCGCCCGAGGCACCGGCAATCATTCCGGCCGCGGCGGCACAGCCTTTCAACGATCCCGCGCGCCCAGATACTCCTCACGATGGGGCCGAAACACCCGCGCAGGTGAGTCTACCGGAGAGTTACCGCTTGGATGTCAGCTTCGGCGATCTGGGACCGAAACTTCTGGCGGCCGGAGCGATCGATTACGATCGGTTTTCGCAACTCTACCAACAGATGGGTCAGCCTCTTCCCGAGTCGCAACAGGCCATTTTGACTGAAGGCAGCGACGCTCCCGTCATCTTCGACTACCAGAACGCGCGCTTCCTGCTCAATTTTTTCTGGGCGTTGGGGCTCACCAATCGGAATGTTATCCTGACTGAAGGGCCGATGGTGCAACACAGCGAGGGTGATATCGGCGGTTTTGCTTCCACCGGCGGCTGGACTTTGGGCCACCACCCAGCTACGCAACTGTACGCCAGCACGCCGCTCATCTCCCTAACGCCTGACCAACAGTCACGATTAGAGGCGGCGGCTAATAACATTTACCGGCCGTGCTGCAACAACCACACGGCCTTTGCTGATTGCAATCACGGCATGGCTATGCTGGGCCTGCTGGAGCTACTCGCTAGCCAGGATGCCAGCGTTGAGGAGCTGTTTGCGGCAGCCAAAGCGGTGAACGGTTTCTGGTTTCCACAACAAGCGCTCCAAACAGCCGTGTTTTTTAGGGCCGCTATGAATCTGGATTATGCCGATGTGGAGCCAAGCCTGGCCGTGAGTCGCGATACATTCTCCGGTAGCGGGTTTGCTCAAGTGCAGCAGTGGTTGGCGAATAACGGGCTACTGGAGCAGTCTCCCGGCAGCAATGGTAGCTGCGAGGTGTCGTAGCCGGCAAGGGAGAAAGCGAATAGTATGTCGCCGGACGCGCCATAGCCCGTTTTATACGCCAAACGGCGTATGCATAACCGCGTTCTCTTGATTAGAATCCTCATGTTGTCAGGCGTCTATGTTGAGTTTACAGGGTTTGGATGCGCCTTTGACACTGCGTGGATGTAAAGCCGCGGCTGCCATCCGGCGGCCCCTAATTTTGAGGAGACCTATATGAAGACAAGATCTATCGTTATACTGTTGTTAGCCCTTGGTACTGTTGTGCTCGCCGCTTGTTCATCTCAGGAATCGGTTGTAACCCCCACCGAACCGGTGGAAGTCACACTGAACGCTACGGATATTGCCTACGACAAGAACCGGATTGAGGTGGTCGCCGGTCGTCCCGTAAGCCTCACACTACACAACGCGGGGGTATTAGAGCATGACTTCAGCATCGTGGAAATGCCGCGCAGTGGCGAGGTCATGGAGGATGATACAGAAAACGAGATGGCGGGTCACGATATGAGCAACGTTACCGAGGAGATGGATGTCCACGTAGCCGCGCCTACAGACCAAAGCAATACGATAGAGTTCACCCCAACCACTCCAGGTGAGTACGAATATTACTGCACAGTTGCCGGACATAAAGAAGCCGGAATGGTTGGAACGCTGGTTGTGCAAGCGCCCTGATATCTCTTGTAAACCCCATTTCGTACCCCCTTTCAGCGCCCGTTAGTATCTAACACCGGGTGCTGCCACTTCTGACGATACGCCACGGTTAAACAGCGCATGGTCATCAGGCTATAGAGCCTGCTTGGCCATGCGCTGCTTGGCGCTTCCCGCGCCGGCTCGCCTTCCTCTATTGTGGAGAAGGAGGTCGAGATGAACCAAAAATATGACCGCTACATTGACACAATAGCCTTGACCATTGTCCTGTGGTTGTGTTCCTTGGTGCTCGTTGGGCTGGTGATCCTTCCTTTGTTTGGCCGGGTCGTAGCTGTCTACACGGCCGTTGGCTTCCTCGTGCTGTTTCTTTTCATCTGCTGGGGTATATGCGGCTGGCAGGTCGTTAAGGAGCGCTCTGGTTGATACTCGCGCCGATTGGCGGTTGTGTCTCTAGGCCGTTTCGCCTGTCACCAGACGGCCAAGCGGCGCTTTTGCCCTACCGCCCGAAGGGGTACCCTGTAGGTAGTCCGTTCATGGACTTCGGGTCAAGAGTGACACATGCCTTGGAGAAATATCATGTCGAAAGACCTCTATCACATCAATTCGCCCATTGCGGGTGCGCCAAACGGCGATACAGCCTACGCTCGCTACCTGGTCGACACAGCCAACTTTGAAACGATCAAGCAAGCGAGTAAATCTACCAGCTATCAGGTCGCGCAGCCGGCAGAACAGGGTGCCGGCGTGGACGAGGAAACAGCCGCTCACCAGCGCGAGTACAAAAGCCTCATGCGGAAGTTCTGGTTTGCCGCAGTAGTTTCCATCCCGGTGCTTCTGGTGGCCTATCCTGAAATAGGCTGGCTTTATGCACCAAACCTGGTGGCAGATGACGTCCCCGACAGTGTTGTTCGGCTGCTGTTTATCCTATCAGGAATCGTGACTCTTCCAGTGCTGTTCTACTCCGGCGGACACTTCTTTACCGGGGCCTGGGCGGCTCTGAAACGTCACTCGGCTGACATGAATACACTGATCGCCTTAGGTACGAGCGCCGCCTGGATCTTTTCCACCGTTGCTCTTCTCTTGCCTCGAATCTTTCCGGAAGGTACGGCCGAACCATTCTACGACGTGACAGCCGTTGTAACAGCCTTGGTAGTTCTTGGTCAGGCGCTGGAAGTCCGAGCCAAGGGCCAGACCAGCCAGGCTATCCGTAAACTCATTGGCCTTCAAGCCAGGACAGCTCGTGTTGTACGTAACGGGATCGAGGTGGAGATTAGCGTCGATGAAGTCCTCGTCGGTGATCTTGTTATTGTCCGCCCCGGCGAAAAGATCCCGACGGACGGGGTGATTGAAGACGGTCACTCCACTGTAGACGAGTCTATGATCACCGGCGAGAGCATACCAATCGATAAGAAGGTAGGTGATGAGGTTATTGGGGCAACTATCAACACGACCGGTAGCTTCAAGTTCCGCGTCCTGAAAGTGGGCAAAGACACAGCCCTGGCTCAGATCGTCAAGATGGTCCAGGACGCGATGGGCAGTAAAGCGCCGATTGCCCGTTTGGTTGACGTTGTCGCCAGCTACTTTGTGCCGGCGGTGATGATCCTCGCCGTGCTGACTTTTCTCATCTGGTTCAACTTCGGCCCCAGTCCGGCGCTGGCGTTCGGCATCGTCACAGCCGTGACGGTACTGATCATCGCTTGCCCCTGCGCCGTCGGCATGGCCGTGCCCATGAGTCTGGTGGCCGGCGTCGGCAAGGCGGCCGAGCATGGCGTGCTCATCCGCAACGGCGAAGCCCTGCAGATAGCGTCCCAGCTCAAAACGGTGGTGCTGGACAAGACCGGCACAATCACCAAGGGTAAACCCGAACTGACCGATACCGTGCCCGCGCCGGGCTTCGATGAGGGCACCCTGTTGCGCTACGCCGCGGCCGCGGACCGTCTCAGCGAACATCCGCTGGCTCAGGCAATTGTAGCCGGCGCCCAGGCGCGCGGGCTGGCGCTCGCCGAGCCGAGCGAGTTCGATGCTGTGCCCGGTCACGGCGTAGAGACCGTGATCGAAGGTCGCCGAGTATTGGTGGGTAACCTCAAGCTGATGCGCCGCCATGCCGTTGATACGAGCGAGGTTGAGACGACCGTGGAACAACTGCAGGGCGAGGGCAAGACGGCGATGTACGTAGCTATTGATAGCCAGGCGGCCGGCGTGGTCGCCGTGGCGGATACGATCAAGCAAGATTCCATTGAGGCAATCCAGGTGATGCAGGCAATGGGGCTGGAGGTGATCATGCTCACCGGCGATAACGAGCGTACCGCTCTGGCCATTGCCCGCCAGGTTGGTATCACGCGGGTCCTGGCCGAGGTATTGCCGGAAGACAAGGCCAACCAGGTTCACGTGCTTAAACAGGGCGGTAACAAAGTCGGCATGGTCGGCGATGGCATCAACGATGCCCCGGCGCTGGTCGAAGCCAGTGTGGGCTTTGCCATCGGCACCGGAACGGACGTCGCCATTGAAGCAGCCGACATAACCCTGATGAGCGGCAGCCTGAAGGGCGTGGCCTACGCCATCGAGGTTTCGCGCGCGACCATGCGCAACGCCAAGGAAAGCCTGTTCGGGGCCTTTGTCTACAACACCCTGGGTATACCTATCGCGGCTGGTCTACTTTATCCCTTCTTTGGGATCCTGCTGTCGCCGATCATTGCCGGCGCGGCCATGGCCGCGTCCAGCGTAACAGTGGTTTCAAATGCCAACCGGCTGCGATTTTTCAAGGCCAAGAGCTTTACGGCAGCGTAAGGATTAACTGAAAAAAAGACCTCCGAGGTTTCACTCGAAGCCTCGGAGGTATTCAAAAAGGTGAAAACATGACTACTTCTCAACTCATCGTTAACGTGCTTGGGCTGGCCGCGATCGCCTTCATCGTATGGTACTTCTGGCTCTACCGCCGCGAAGGGCTCCAGATCGCTGAGGTTGGCGGTGTCCAAGAGGTCCAGATCAAGGTGAAAGGTGGCTATGACCCCGACGTGATCGTGGTGAAAAAGGGCAAACCTGTCCGGCTGCAATTCAACCGGCAGGAATCGTCTTTGTGCAGCGAGATGGTCATCTTCGACAAGATCGGCCAATCCGCCAAATTGCCCGAGGGGGAAACGGTTACGGTCGAATTCGTCCCTAAAGAGCAAGGCGAAATTCCCTTCCAATGCCAGATGGGTATGCTGCGCGGCAAAGTGATTGTGGAGTAAAGGCCACCCAGACCTCTCAGGTTTTCTGAAACCTAAGAGATCTCCAGGAGGATGCTGAGATGAACATGAGCCAGATAATTTTCAAGTGTGCTTTCAAGCCGCTCACGAAATGGGCGACCCGCCGGGCACTCGTTGGCCGCAATAGATCCCGGTTCGAGCTCGAAAAGGGCCGGTTCACCCATTCCGAAGTGAACGGTATTCATAACCAGGTCTGGCACACCTTTGACAGCTTGGCTCCTGACGTGTCTAAAGAGCCGACATTGGGCAGCCGGCTGAATGTCCGGCTGGCTGCCCTGACTCTTGCTCTGTTACGCAGTCTAATGGATGCTGGTATTGAACGGGACTACGCTATTGAGTTAATTGGAGACACTTGCTGGAATCTTTACCAGTATTGGGGTCGCGTAGGGCACTTTCTTGCTCGCCTATCTTCACGCGATCCTATTAAAGACCACATCAAGCACGTCGGTAAGGATGGTAGTTGGCCCATGTCTTTTCCCTTCAACCCACCAGGCTATCGCGCGCGGTATGTGTCGATCGAGGATGGAATTGGGTTCAATGTCATACGCTGTCCGGTGGCTGAATACTTTCGCACGAATGGCGCAGCCGATCTGGCTGTGGGTACCTGGTGCATGTTGGATTACCCCCTCACAGAAATTGTGAACCTTAGACTTGTGCGAACTCAAACGCTGGCTGCGGGCGATGACAAGTGCGATTTTCGATGGCTGGCAGCTATAAACTCCAACTTGACTTGAGCCGCCATGTGCTGAGGGCCTATTACGATCTTAGACGACTCTGCTCCATAAGGATTGATTCACATGAAACGCCGACTATGGTTATGGACGTTACTGGGATTATCAGGGGGTCTGTTGTTCTGGTGGACGATCGTGCTCAAAATTATCGTCCGAATTGCGGATCGCTTTGGGTATGCCGTGCCCTGTCCGGCTTCGTTGCTGGGTTGGATGCTCGATAACCCCATCCGGCGGCGCTACACGCGACCTGTACTCGATCGTGTTGGCATCCGGCCAGGAGACATTGTACTGGAACTCGGTTCTGGCACCGGTGTCTTCACCGTGGCCGCCGCACAGCGTGTTGGTCCGCAGGGAAGGTTCGTCGCGGTAGACATCCAACCGGAGATGATCATACAGGTGGAAAAACGTCTTCAGGCGGCCGGACTGGCGAACGTAGAAACTCATGCGGCCGATGCTTACCATCTACCACTGGCTGATGGAAGCGTCGATCGGGCCTTCCTGATATCGGTGCTTGAAGAGATTCCCGATCCAGTTCGCGCGCTGGCGGAGTTGAGCCGAGTTCTGAAACCAGAGGGCATTCTGTCCATCACAGCCGAATTTATGGACCCTGACTACTGGTTCCCAACCGAAACGATCCGGCAGTTGCAGATGGCCGATTTTGCTCTAGTGAAGCGCTTCGGCAATCTGTGGTGCTACACACTCAATTTTCGCAAAGTCGAAAGGCAACTCGAATCGACCGAGCAAGGACGGACGCCGGTCCGAAAAAGGCAAAACGGAGCCTATGATGAATATTCAACTCGTTTTGAAGCTTCTACATCAGCTTGAGCAAATGCGCCGTCACGAGCTCTGGACACGGCCGCAGCTGGAGGCATACCAAGCCGAAGCGCTACGCCGTCTCCGCGAGTATACCTACGCACGCTCGCCCTTTTACCAGCAGTTCCATAAGGGCCTGACTGACCGACCGCTTCACGAATTGCCTGTGCTTACAAAATCCATGATGATGGAGCATTTCGACGAGTTCGTGACAGATCGGTCGATCTCCCTGAGGGATGTGCGGTCACATCTCCAGAGCGACCCCGATGGAGGTAAATATCTGGGGCGCTATCGAGTGAACGCGACTTCAGGAAGTAGCGGTAGTCCTGGCATCTTTCTGTTCGACTCGTCCGAGTGGTTGGCTATCCTGGCTTCCTTTGCTCGCGCCCACGAGTGGGCTGGCGCGAACGTTAACCTGAGACATCGCATGAAGATGGCTTCGGTCGCCTCGGTTAGCCCCTGGCACATGTCAGCGCAGGTCGGTAAAACGCTCGATAGCTGGTGGATGCCGGCGCTGCGCCTGGCGGCAACGGAAACGTTACCGGTCATTGTCAGTCGACTCAACGAATGGCGGCCGGATATGCTGGTGGCGTACGCTTCTATGCTCCGCATTCTGGCCAACGAGCAACTGGCCGGCCGGCTGCGTATTCATCCCCATCTGATTTTTGCAAGCTCCGAAGTGCTGACGCAAGAAACGAGCTCTCTCGTCGAAAGCGCATGGGATCGTCCGCCTTTTAATGAGTATGCCGCGACAGAGACAGGTGGTCTGGCGGCTGAAGGCAAGGCCGACCAACTGTTGTATCTCTTCGAAGACCTTACGATCGTCGAAGTGGTCGACGAGCGCAATCGCCTTGTGGCGCCTGGTGAATTCGGCGACAAAGTGCTGGTGACAACCCTTTTCAGCCGAACTCAGCCGTTGATCCGTTATCAGTTAAACGATAGCGTCCGGCTGGCGGCCCGGTCTGATACCCCTGATCTACCCTTCGCGGTCATCGACGCAATCCAGGGGCGTATGGAAGATGTATTTTATCTACCAGGAGTAGGCGGTAAGAGCGAAGTGATGATTCACCCCCTCACCTTCCACCAAATACTGGATCCGTTGCCCGTTAGTGGGTGGCAGGTAATCCATAAACCGGATGGTCTGAGCGTTTTGCTGGCTGGCGTCCAGAATGGATTGAATGACCATCTGTTTGTAGACGCATTAGACCGGTCGTTGGCCGAGCAAGGCGCTGTCGCGCCGCCCATTACTGTGCAACGGGTGCAGGCCATTCCCAAGACAAAAGCGGGCAAAGCGCCTTTGATAAGGGCAAGCATATAGTGGAGACAACGTCATGTCACAAACATCGTTTTCAATCGAAGCCTTTTTGCGCTCGCGTATTGGACTGTTGATGCTGGGTCTCCTCGCTATTGGCGGTATTTTCCTGATCGTGGAGCATTTGCCCCACGTTGCCTCTGGGCTGCCGTACGTACTGCTGCTCCTATGTCCGTTAATCCATCTTTTCATGCATCGAGGTCACGGCGTAGGGCATAGAGACGGCCACCAGCACTCAGGTGAGGACAAGAACGGGCACCCATGAGAAAACTATGGTTCCTTCTCGTTCTGTTGGCCGTTGCGGGCGGCGCCGTTTGGTTTATCAGCGCGCGTTCATCGGATGAGCACGATGTGCGTCGCCTGATGGACGAGGTACAAACGGCTGCGCTCATCGCGCTGAATGGGCGCGACTCGAATGGGCTGGACGTTTATTTTGGCACCGAGGCGGAAGGCGCGCAGGCAGTTGGCTTGGGCGAGGTTAAGCAAGCGTTCAAGACGTTTGTCTCTCAATTACCCAACGATAGTGCTGTGCAATTCCATTCGTTCAATATAGATGAGATAGAAGTTCACCAGAGCGCCGGCTTGGCCAGAGTGAGTTATAGACTCCATTTCAGTGTTGTCCGCGGCAATACAGCCATCTATAGTGCCAAAGCAACCCAAAATCTGGCCTTGCTCAGAACGCCGCGAGGTTGGCGCATCTCCGGCGGCGATGTCGCCCAACTGGAAGAGGTCTCTGGAGCATGGCCGCCATAATAAAGAGTTGCAACCATGAAAAGAAGAGTCTATGACCTTTGGTACTTTAATTGGGCTCATATTAGCCTGTGTGGATATGACAGCCCCTGATTTGACAAAAGGTGTTGTAACACACCCATCATAAGAGCTAGACAAGTGTGAAATAGGAGAACTAACGATGTTAACGGATCCGGTATGCGGTAAGCATATGAACCACAACAGTGCGCATATCATCATTGGATATGAAGGGATGGACTACTTCCTGTGCTGCCCTAAGTGCCAGGCGGAATTCGAGCGAATGCCCAAAGCTTATGCTCGGCCCGAATTGGGCATCAAGACCAAAAAGCGCAAGACACGCCCCCACCGGCAATTTCAATACTGAGTTTGGTCCGGCGAAGCAGTATCGTTGAATTTGGAGATATCAAATGGAGCACAATTGTCACGTTGAACCACTGGAAAGAAAGTTTGCGACGACAGAATATCAGAAGACGGATGTGGCCCTGTTGGCTGTATCGGGAATGGGATGTCCTACGTGCGCCGCCCGAGTCCGCAACGGCCTGATCTCGCTCTACGGCGTTACCGATGTGACCGTGAATAACATCATGGGGTGGGCCCGAATTGTGTTCAATCCCGATCTGATGGCCGGCATTCCGGCATTGATCGAGGCAGTGGCCCAGGCTGGAAACGGAACAGGACACATCTATCATGCTATGCCCTTCGAATATGACGGGCGAGAAGGAGAAAACAATGGCAGACAAAAGAACACGTGTAGCAGTTAACGGTTATGGCGTTATCGGCAAACGGGTGGCTGATGCCGTGCGTCTGCAGCCCGATATGGAGCTAATCGGCGTGGCCGACGTGGTCAGCGATTACCGGGTTCAGGCGGGCGCGGTGTTGGGGCTACCCATTTACGCTTCGCTGCCGGAAAAAGCAGGGGAGATGAAAGCGGTCGGCATCCCGGTGAGTGGGACGTTGGAGGACCTGCTGGCCCAGGTAGACGTGGTCGTCGATTGCACGCCCAAGGGCATCGGTGCGAAAAACCTCGAACGTTACCGCGCTGTGGGCGTCAAAGCCATCTATCAGGGCGGCGAAAAGCACAGCCTGACCGGCCACTCCTTTGTTGCCCAGGCCAACTATGAGACGGCCATAGGTCGGGACGCCACCCGCGTTGTCTCGTGTAATACCACCAGCACCGTACGCACCCTGCTGGCGCTGCGCGACGCCGGCCTACTGAAGAAAGCGCGTGGAGTGCTGATACGCCGGGCTACCGATCCCTGGGAATCGGACCGCGGCGGCATCATGAACACCATGGTGCCGGAGAAAGATATTCCCAGCCACCAGGGGCCGGATGCGCAAACGGTGGTGCCGGACCTGGATGTAGTTACCATTGCTGCCAAGGCAGCCCACACGCAAACGCACAACCACTACTGGGTGGTGGAAATGACGCGGGAGGCCGACCGCGATGAAGTCCTGGCCGCTTTCCGCGCCGCGCCGCGCATCGCCTTCATCCGCATGGCGGACGGCATTGTGGCCCTCAACAGCACGATTGAGCTGATGAAGGATCTCGGCCGGCCGCGTGGCGACATGTGGGAAGTGGCCTTATGGGAGGACGTGCTCACCGTGAACGGTAATGAGCTGTACTTTACGTACCAGGTCTATAACGAGGCGATCGTCGTTCCCGAAAGCGTCGATGCTGTTCGCGCGCTGGCCGGAACAGTACAAGACGGCTCGGAGTCGATCTGTATGACCGATGAATCAATGGGCATGAGGCGCGACTTTCTGACGCGGGGATAGCAAAGGTGGGGAATCAGCGCTTCCCCACCTTTGTTAGTCTTTCGGACAAGGAGAAATCGAAAAAACGATGAAGACGACGGTGATTAACGTGGAAGACGTTGAATCAGTACTCTCGCCGGCCGGAATTGAGAAGCGGTTATGCACGCATCCCGGCATCCACAAAGTCGAATCCAATTTTATGACAGGCACAGCCACGGTTTACCACGACGAGGTAGTCACACTGGATGATCTCAAACGCTTCGTGGCCGACTGTGGTTACGCTTGTTCTGGCGAGTGTTTGCCCGCGCACATGAGCACGCCGGGCGATCCGCCCGCGATCGTTGCAGTCCAAACCGGACACGAAACGGACGCCCATGCCGGACATGACATGCCAATGGCGAGGTCTGTTGAACGTACTGGACATACTCCTGCTACCACCGACGCCCACGCCGGCCATGACATACCTGCGATGGGCACGGCGACCGATGAATCAGCCAAGGCTGGCGAGACGGCCGCCATGGCCCATGAGATGGGCCACGGCACAGGCCTGAGTATGGAAGGCATGGTGCAAGACATGCGCAACCGCTTCCTGGTCTCATTCGTCTTGGCTATTCCCGTTTTTCTCTATTCACCGCTATTTACAGATTACTTTGGGATCCAGTTGCCCGTTCCCTTTGGGTTATCGAACAACGTCTTCTCCTTTTTACTGGCTACACCGGCCGTGCTCTACGGCGGCTGGGTCTTTTACGTTGGCGCCTGGCGCGGGCTGAAAAACCGCGTCCTGAACATGGCCGTCCTGGTTTCGTTGTCGGTGCTGGCCGGTTATCTGTTCAGCGTGGCCGCGACCTTTTTCTTTGAGGGCGAGGTCTTCTACGAAGCGGCAGTCCTGCTGCTGGTCTTTGTGCTCTTCGGCCACTGGATGGAGATGCGCGCCCGCGCCGGCGCTTCCCAGGCTATCCAGGCTCTGATGAATCTGGCTCCACCCCAAGCGACCGTCATCCGCGATGGGCAGCCGGTTGAGGTGCCGACCTCCGACGTGTTACGCGACGACATCGTGATGATTCGTCCCGGCGACAAGATTCCGGTAGACGGAGTGGTGATTGAAGGTGAGTCCAGCGTGGACGAGAGCATGCTCACCGGCGAAAGCTTGCCCGTAAAAAAGGAGGTTGGTTCGACGGTCGTGGGCGCTACTATCAATAAGACCGGTACGTTTAAGTTCCGGGCGACGAAAATCGGCGCGGAGACGGCCCTAGCCCAGATCGTCAAGTTGGTGCAAATGGCCCAGAATTCCAAGGCGCCCTCGCAGCGCCTGGCTGACCGGGCGGCGCAGTGGCTGGTGGCCGCGGCCGTGATCTTCGGCCTGGTCACCTTCTTAGGCTGGTATTTCCTGGGTCGCGCGGCCATCCCGGCCGACGTCACCCCGTTTATCTGGGCGCTGACTCTGGCCATTACCGTGGTCGTCATCGCCTGCCCCGACGCGCTGGGTCTGGCCACGCCCACGGCCGTCATGGTGGGTACCGGTCTGGGCGCGCAGAATGGCATCCTCTATAAGAACGCCACGGCGCTGGAACAGGCGGCCAAGTTACAGGCCATCATTTTCGACAAGACCGGTACGCTTACTGAAGGCAAGCCGCAGGTAGTGGAAATCGTGGCCGCCGGCAACCCGCTCGCGCCGGACGAATTGCTTCGCCTAGTCGCTTCGGCCGAGCAATCATCCGAACATCCACTGGCTCAGGCTATTGTGGACAAGGCCACGGCCGCTCAGCTAGATCTGGAGAGTACCAGCGGGTTCGAGGCTATCCCCGGACATGGCATGAAGGCAACCGTCACCGGCAAAACACTGCTCGTGGGCAATCGCAAGCTGATGCGGGACAACAATGTCTCGTTGGACGGCTATGGTGAGCAGGCGTCTTCGCTGGAAGGGGCCGGGCGCACAGTCGTTTACGCCGCTCTAGACGGCGCATTCGCTGGCATGATCGCTATCGCCGACGCCGTGCGCCCCAACGCGCGTCTGGCCGTCGAAAAGCTGACTGAAATGGGCGTGCAGGTAGCTATGCTGACCGGCGATAACCGGGCCACGGCCGAGCGCATCGCCGGTGAGCTGGGCATTACAACGGTCTTCGCCGAGGTGCTGCCGGGTCAGAAGGTCGACAAGGTGAAGGAGTTACAGGACGAGGGCAAGCTCGTAGCCATGGTGGGGGACGGCATCAACGACGCCCCCGCCCTGGCTCAGGCCGATGTTGGTATTGCTATCGGCGCAGGCACCGATGTAGCCATGGAGACCGCGGACGTGGTATTGATGAAATCCGACCCATTCGATGTGATCGGGGCCATCGGATTGAGCCGGGCCACTCTCCGTAAGATGCACCAAAACCTGTGGTGGGCGGCGGGTTACAACCTCATCGCCTTCCCTATCGCCGCCGGCCTCTTTTACCCGGCCTTTGGTTTAGTGCTGCGGCCAGAAATCGCCGCGCTGTCCATGTCCGGTTCGTCGCTGTTGGTGGCGATCAATGCCTTGTTGCTCAAGCGGTATAAGATGGGGCGTTAAACCCATCGATCGGTGCGTTTTGGATCGCATGATGACCGCCAACAAACCACGTTTATGTCGCGGGTAATGCAAAAACAGGGTCCGGCTGGACAAAGTGGAATAGCAGCGCGGGACGTAGTTGCTCTGGTCCTGGTGATGTTCCTGTGGGCCGTCTGTTTCCCACTGATCTTCGCCGGGCAAGATATGGCCCCACCGCTAACCTTTGCGGCATGGCGTTCCTTTGTCGCCGGAGCAGGTTTGCTGCTGCCAGCCATTGTCTTGCGCCGTCCGCAACCACATGGGTGGCACAACTGGTTGATACTGGCCGGCGTAGGTCTCACGGTTACCAGCCTTGGTTTCGGCGGTATGTTCCTGGCCAGCGGGCTGGTCAGCCCGGGGCCGGCAACCGTTCTGGCCAATATCCAGCCGCTCATTGCCGCTGTCCTGGCCTTCTTCATTTTGGGCGAGCGTCTAGGCCCACGTCGCCGGATAGGTCTTTTCCTGGGATTTGCCGGCATCCTATTAGTGGCGTTGCCCGGCTTTAGAGCGAACGCTGGTGACTCCGTATTATCGGGTATCGGCTACATCTTGCTGGGCGCTGTGGGGGTAGCCATGGGCAACGTCCTGTTGAAGCAGCTGGTCGGACGGGTAGACCCGCTGATGGCTGCCGGCTGGCAGTTTATCCTGGGCGGCATTCCACTACTGGCTCTGGCGGCGTGGTTTGAAGCGTCGGAACAGGTGATGTGGTCGGCCTCGTTTGTCACTGTCCTGCTGGCACTGAGCCTGCTGGGAACGGCCGCCAGTTTTGCCCTCTGGTTTTCCCTCCTGCATCGAAATGAACTGAACCGCCTGAACACCTTCACGTTCCTGACGCCGGCCTTTGCCCTGATCATCGGCGCGCTCTTTTTTAACGAGCGTTTGCAGTGGCCGGAAGTGTCCGGTATGGGTCTCATTCTGGTCGGTGTGTTGTATGTAAGCCGGGGCGCGACGCCCGAGGCCGAGTTCGGCATCGTCAATCAATCTGAAGTCCTTTGAGGAGAATTATTATGTCAGAACAGGTAAAGGAAATTCTTGGCTGGTATCGTAGCGAGAACCCCGGCGTGCTGACCAACCTAACGCGGCTGCTCAATCACGGCCGTTTAGCCGGGATGGGCAAGCTGATTATCTACCCGGTGGACCAGGGCTTCGAGCATGGGCCGGGGCGTAGCTTTGCCCCCAACCCAGCCGGTTACGACCCGCACTACCACTTTCAACTGGCGATTGAGGCAGGCTGCAATGCCTACGCGGCGCCGCTGGGCTTTCTGGAAGCGGGCGCGGCTGACTTTGCCGGGCAAATCCCGCTCATTCTCAAGCTGAATAGCCACGACGCGTTGCAAGATGAAGTAGATCCGCTGGGGGCGCAAACAGCTACGGTAGCCGATGCGCTGCGGTTGGGCTGTACGGGCATTGGTTACACCATTTACCCAGGAACAGCCGAACGACGGTTGCAGTATGAGCAGTTGCGCGAGTTGATCAGCGACGCAAAGTCGGTGGGTCTTGTGGTCGTCGTCTGGTCGTACCCGCGCGGCGGCGACCTGAGCCAGGCAGGGGAGACGGCCCTGGACGTAACGGCCTATGCGGCGCATATTGCCGCCGAACTGGGGGCGCACATCGTCAAAGTTAAGCTGCCTACCGCGCACCTAGAGCAGGAGGCGGCACGAAAGGTGTACGAGGCGCAACAGATTCCGCGCGAGACGCTAACAGAGCGAGTGCGGCATGTGGTGCAGAGTACGTTTAACGGCCGTCGTGTGGTCATCTTTTCCGGCGGGGCCACAAAGGAAGACGATTCAGCCGTGTTAGATGAGGCGCGCGCCATTCGCGACGGGGGTGGCTTCGGGTCCATTATCGGCCGCAACATCTTCCAACGCCCAAAGGAAGACGCGCTCCGTTTGCTGGACGGGATGATGAAGATTTATCTTTGGTAGAACTGCCTGACGGGTGGCATCTTACGGAACCAGATTATTGTCTGTGGCCGATGCTGTAGAAATCAAATATGAGGTCCGGAGAAAACGGGCGATGTGATGACGGGCATAAGAGGAAGGCTTGCGACAGGGCAATCGCCTGTGCTCAAGTGCTCTAGTCATGACACCTTATCTTGCTGATGATCGTTCTCCCCTTTCAAGCATACAGTCTTCCTCCCAACGCTCCTTTTCGGGGGAAACCCCATAAATGCAAAATGGAGGGTTGCCCGTATTAATTACAGAGCATTAGGATGTGATGACTATAGAGCTAGCTCTACCCAAGGAAATAGAACGATGGCTGAGATAGAAATGGTGGGCGTACCTGTTCGGGCTAGCAAATCGCCCAATTCTTACATAAGTTTGGCCTTATGGGGGTTGTTTGGGCTGGTTGTTGTTGCGATGGTGGCGGCTCAAGTCTATGTATTAGCAGCAGGGCAAACTGCTGGACGGGGGGAAGCTGGCCGAACGCCTCTGTCCGAAACAGGCATTGCCTATGTCCAGGACTCGCTGCGCGCGGCCGCGAATAACCCAGCCTTTCCGGTTCTGGCTATTGCTGTGGCGCTCCTGTTGGGCGGGTTACATGTTATGACGCCGGGGCATAACAAAGTCCTGGTTGGCGCGTATCTAGTCGGCGTCAAGGCCAGACCCCGCGATGCTATCCTGATCGGCGTTGCTACTGCTCTGTCGCACACTCTGAGTGTGATTGTAATCGGGGCGCTCGCCCTGACGGTTCGTGGGCAAAATATTGCCACTCTATACCTACAGTGGTTAGGGTTGCCGTCAGGACTGGTTGTTCTCGGACTGGGAATTTACCTGCTGACACGGCACCTCAACGACGGTGGACACGACCACGCTCACGATAAAATTGGCGACCATTCACATGATGACGGCCACTCTCACACAGAGGACCATACCCACGCCCATGGGCATGCGCATGATCACTCTCACCACCATCATGCAATCCCAACCAAATTGACCCTCGGCGGATTGATTGCGCTGGGCCTCGTTCATGGATTGGTTCCGACCACCGATGCTCTGGCAGTCTTGTTGGTCGCGTTGACTGTCAAACAGGTTGCCCTGGGCATCGGTCTAATTCTGGCTTATAGCCTGGGAATTGCCGTAGTCATGAGCAGCATCGGAATTCTCTTTTTGAAGTCGCTTTTATTTTTCGGCGAGCGGTTCGAAAAGGCGACGCGTTGGCTACCGGCTGTAGCTGCCCTCTTGGTCATGCTTTTCGGTCTATCTATTCTGACGCGCGCTCTGATCACTCTTCTATAAAAACGGACACTGAACGAGGGAGTTAATTACTCTGCAGAGGGTACCCCGCGTTCTCCCAGGCGATCATCCCTCCGTCCAGGTTCCATACGTTGGTGTAACCCAATTGGACCAACGTTTGGGCCGCCTCGGTGCTCATATTACCGCTGCGGCAGTAGAGGACGATTTGGGCATCCTTGTCGGCCGGGAGCTGTGCCAGGTTCTGCGCGATCTGGTCGAAGGGGATAAATGCATCGGTGGCTGCAAGCTCCCCTTCGTAGGGGACGTGAACGTTGATCAGGGGGAAGTCCTTGTTTTCCAGCATCACGGCCAGGCCATCGGGAGTGACGTCAGTATATGAACCACCATTGGCGACCGGCACCGTCTCGGTTTGCGTTGTCGTGTCACGTTCTGCCGGCAAAGGCGCGACCGTGTTTTGCCCACCACAAGCATCCAGGAGTAAAACCAGGAAAGCCAGAACGAGGGCAAGAATGGGAAAGAGAGGCCTTTCTTGATTCATCGAGCGCTTCTCCACTCATTAAAATAAAAAAGGAGATTAGTCGTTGCTGACCAATCTCCAACCATTTTTATCTCTATCGGCTGTGTCTGCCAAGCGCCGTTTGGCCTGTCGCCCATCTAACTCCGGGCAAGATTATCACCGCCGGTTCATCCAGATCCGGCATCCATTATTTCGACAAAGTTGCCGTGCCATTGGTGGAGAAAGACCTGGCCGGTGTAGGCGTTGACACTCAACATGCCGGCGATTTCCCCATCGCCCAATACGTCAATCGTGTAATAGCCAGGGAAGGGATCGGCCGTTTCCTCGACGGTCATGCCAGGCAGCGCGGTATCCGGGTACTGCTGCGCTAACTCAACTGCCTGCACAACTCTCTCCGCCGTTTCGGTTCTTAGGCGTTAGGGTTCCAGGCCGGCGCGCACACTCTCATACTCGTCTTTTGTGATTTCGCCATTGGCGTAGCGCTCTTTCAATATCTCTAGGGGTGTTTTGCCTCCACGAACTACGTGCTGGCCGCCGATATTCAGGTTCTCCGGCCGCCAGCCCAGCCAGTAGGCGATGGCCGCCACAATCAGAATCACGAAAATTAACCCAAAGCCCATCATAGTTTTTTACTCCTTGTCGTTACTCGCGTTGCACACCGGCCCTGATTAGGAGGCCAGATCGTGACGTATCGTTTCGTACTCTTCTTTGGTAATCTCGCCGCGAGCGTATCGTCTCTGCAAGATTTCTAGCGCATTCCCTTGGCGGCTTGTCGTTTCCGATTGCTGCTCCTCGCCCGAATGGCGGCTGAAATTACCTCTCCCACTTACGGGAAATAACTTGGTCAATAGCCAAATTCCGAGGACGATAATACCAATCCAGAGAGCGCCGGTGAGCAAGAGGTTCCACCCTCCGCCCATATGGTTTCCCCAAAACATCATCTTTATAACCTCCGTGACAACCCTTACTATCGTGCTGCCAGCTTAATTCGCTTATATTTACAAGCATAGCAGCTAGGTGTAACGGGCAAGTCGCGAAAGTATGACAATTTTGTAACAGTTTTGGGCAGAGGGGAGCGTACTCGCTGAAGATCGTGTGCGGACGCGGTCGTGCAAGTAAAAAGAGGGAAAATAAACTTGGAACGAGGCTATGGCAACAGTGGCATCACAAAGGTGAAGACACTTCCCTTCTCTGGTCCTGCGCTCTCAGCCCATAGTCTACCCCCGTGGGCCTCAATGAGGTGGTGGGCGATGGTCAGGCCAATGCCGCTCCCCCCGCCGGCGCGCGAACGGGATTTGTCTACCCGGTAGAAGCGCTCAAAAATATGTGGGAGATGCTCCGGGGCAATGCCGATGCCGGAATCTGAAACACGGACGACGAGCCCCTCCTCAGCCGATTGGGCTGTTATCTCCACCCGGCCGCCGCTCGACGTATACTGAAGGGCGTTGCCAAGTAGGTTCATCATCACCTGAGTCATGCGCCACTTGTCGGCCGACACGACCGGTAGCTGTGGCGGTAACCGAACCTCCAACTGGACACCCTTTTCCTGATACTGGGGATGTAACCGCGTAACGGCATCTTCGATGAAGCGCGCCGGATCTATGCGCTCTCGTTCCAAAAGTATCTGCCCGGCTTCGGCTCGCGAGAGTTGTTCCAGGTCTTGAACCAAACGTTGCAGGCGCGTTACCTCTCGTTCAACCTGTTGGAACGTTACCGGCTCTGGTGGCAGCACCCCGTCCACTAAGCCTTCCATGACACCCTTGATATTGGCCAGAGGGGTCCGCAACTCGTGCGCTACGTCTCCCACGAGTTGCCGCCGGCGTTGCTCCGTCTCTGCTAGTTGCCTTGCCATCTGGTTGAATGCCTGCGCGAGCGCGCCCAGTTCATCCTCGCCCGGCACTTCTACGCGCTGCTCATACTCTCCAGCAGCGATGCGCTGGCTGGCTGTTTTCATCCGCTGAATGGGACCCACCAGTCGGCGAGTGACGAAGGTGCTGACGATCAGGGCTGTCAACAGCGCCGCCCCAGCGGCGACCAATAGAATCTGCCTGACGGCCACGACAAAGCTTTCGTTCAGACTATCAACAAGCTCCTGGCTATTGCCCACCATGTGCAGCATCTCTTCCATGCGCTCTGTGTGACGGGCCAGCGCGGCCGGCGCTGATAGTTGCGCGGCAAGGATGAGTGAAACAACCCCGGCGATTATGATAATCATGTAGGAGAAGAAGAGTTTAACTCCCAACTGTCGCCGAATTCGCTCCATGAGTTTCATGAGGGTTCATCCTCGAAACGATACCCCAACCCCCAAACAGTATGAATCAGCTTTGGATCGGCCGGATCATGCTCTACTTTCTTCCGCAGCCGGCCCACATGTACATCGACCACTCGTTCATCACCATAATAATCCGCACCCCACACTTGCTCCATCAGTTGCTCTCGACTGAGAGCTCGCCCGCTATGGCGTATGAGCGCGTGCAACAGATCGAACTCGATAGGCGTTAATTCGAGCTCCTGACCATCGCGCCATACCACGCGGCCTGCCGGGTCCAGCCGCAGGTGGCGGAAGACAAATTGTGCGCTAATGCTTTCCGCCGCGCCGCCCACGCGGCGTAGCGACACCTTGACGCGCGCCACCAACTCCCGCGGGCTGAATGGTTTCGTAACGTAGTCGTCGGCGCCCAACTCCAGCCCTACGACCCGGTCAATTTCGTCAGCTCGCGCGGTCAGCATGATCACATAGACATCGCGAAGGGCAGGGGCAACGTCGCCGCTCCGCAAGCGGCGTAACACCTCCAAGCCATCCAGTTCGGGCAGCATGATGTCCAGCACTATCAGATCCGGCTCGAAGGTGCGCGCTTCCCGTAGCGCCGCTTGTCCATTCAGTGCAGTCCGCACTTCGTAACCTTCTTGCTCCATATAGGCCCGCACGGTTTGCAGTAGGGTTTGTTCGTCGTCAACGAGCAGAATCTTGTGAGCCATGATCGCCGTTCGCCCTATTCGATACTTGTCACCACAACTTTTGTTCCTTTCCCCGGCTCGGACACCACCTCGAAACGCGCTCCCACGGCTTCGGCCCGCTCGCTCGCACCCAAAAGCCCGAAATGACTGCCCCGCGCAAGCTCGACGGCACGTTCGGTTGCATCAAAACCAACACCGTCATCGCTCACGGTTAGTATTGTCTTGTCGGGGGCGAACTCAAGCGACACGACGGCCCGACTTGCCTTGGCATGGCGCCCAACATTCCGCAATGCCTCTTGCGCAATGCGGTAATACGCCAGTTCTGTTTCGTGGGGGAGCCGGCGTGCTTCTCCCTTCGATATGAAGTCTACAGGAATGCCTAGCGTAGTCGCCTGGTCACGAGCCAGAAGGTCCAGCGCTGGAGCCAACCCCAGATCATCCAGGTAGCTCGGTCGCAGATCGCGCGTCATCCGGCGCAAGTCGACGATAGTCGCTGTCGCCAGCGCTTCCATTTCGGCAAGCTGAGCATCTGCCGAGCCGGTTGCTTTCGTCCGGGCCAGCTGAATGCGTTGGTTGAGGGCAATGAGTGACTGAATGGTGTCGTCATGGAGTTCGCGTGCCAAGCGGTGGCGCTCCTCCTCTTGCCCGGTCGTCAGCGCGCCGAGGTAATCTCTCAAGCCCTGCTGTGCCATTTGCAGGCGGCGAGCCATACTGATCAGCTCGCTCTGCAACTGGCGAATCTCGCCAATGCCGCCAACCGGCTCGCGCACGGCGTCGAATTCGCCGCGACCCAGAGCGGTAGTGCGGGCGGCCAGGTCTTGGAGTGGTTGCACGATCTGACGTGCGGCGAACCACAGTCCGGCCAGAGCGATGGCCAGCGCCGGCAGTAGAATAAACGGAGCCAATTCCGTTTGGCGCAGCAGGGGGTCGGTCATCTCTCGCCACGCCTCTTCCATGACCAGCGCCCAGCCGACGGGTGACACGGGAGTAAAGCTCACGACGTGTTCATCGCTACCGGTATCGAGGAATGTCGTGCCGATCTCGCCCCGCAGTGCTTCGGCCACACCGGGATGATCGACGATCGGGGTGTCGTGTCCGGCTGAATCGGTGTGGCCGGTCTGATACAGAAGTGTTCCATCGGGGGCGATGAGGTAGGCAACAGTGTGGTCGCCAGGACGCACGACCCTACTTAGGGCGTCTCGGGCGATGACTGCTGGATCAAACGCGCCAACGGTCACAATGCCCTCGGTCGCAGACGCTACGAGTACGACCGGCGCGCCGGTACGCGGGTCTGGGAAGGCAGGCACGAAGGCGTTATCAGCTATCGACTGCCATTGACTCTCCACCACCTGTCCCCACCACTCCGGGTCATCGGCGGCCTGCACCTCTCCTTCGGGGCCGAGAATAGCCAAGGCCGTGAAGTCATCNNACCATCTGCCTCATCGCTCGCTGGTGGAGGGACAACCCACCAATGGCAATAGCCGCCAAGAGTAAGGTAAGCGGCAGGACGGTAAAGAGGAAGAGTTGAACTGAAAGGCTACGTAGGCGAATCATGAGGCGATGAGGCCCAGCGAGACTGCGCGCATGACGGCCTCGGTACGGGTGTTGGTTTGGAGTTTGGCATAAATGTGGGCCAGATGCCCCTGGACGGTGCGGTCGCTGATGAAAAGCTGGACGCTGATGGCCTTGTTGGTGTAGCCGCGGGCGGCCAGGGAGAGCACCTCAAGCTCCCGTTCAGTCAATGGCTCATATATAAAGTCCGAGGTAACTGCCCGGGCTCGGATGGTCGGATCAAGAACCTGTTTGCCTTCATAGACATCGCGGACCGCCTGAATCATGGCGGACGGCGGCGCCGTCTTGAGAACATAGCCGTTAGCGCCGGCGGCCAGCGCAGCCTGGACATAGGGACCGTCATCGTAGGCGGTCAGGATGAGAACTCCCGTCGTAGGATGCTCCACCCGGCACCAGCGGGCGACCTCAATGCCGGTTGATTTAGGCATTTGGACATCTAGGACAGCCACATCGGGTTGGTACTGGGTAATGAGGCGGCGGGCGGAATCGCCGTCATCGGCCTCGGCTATGACGCTTAGATCAGTCGCGCTCTCTAGGAATTGGCGAATACCGGCCCGCACTACCGCGTGATCGTCGGCCAGGAGGATAGTAATGGAAGTAGTCATGTAATCGAGAAAAGTAACTAGAAACCGGGTGAAGGTCAAGCAGATGAAGGTGCTATTCCTCTTCTGGCGATGTGACGGCCAATTGGAGCCTCGAAGTGCAGAATCCGGCTCGCCTATACGACTGGGCTGGCATGGTCGTTGACTGACAGTTGTTACCGAGAATCAGCAGTCTGTTAAGAATCATCGGTGCGGTGCGCTAAGGGTTACACCTCGATGTCGGAGATAGTTGTAGAGCGTCCCCCTGGAAATCGACAGCTGCTCGCAAATCTCCTTCACCGTCAATTCGCGTTCCTGGTACAGTTTCTCGGCGATGATGGCCGTGTGCTGGGCCTTCTTGGATAGCCCTTTCGGCCGGCCCCCTACCCTGCCCCGCGCCCTAGCCGCCGACAGCCCGGCCTTGGTGCGCTCGCGGATGATGTCTCGCTCGAATTCGGCCAGGGCGGCGAAGACGTGGAAGGTAAACTTCCCGTGCGGCGTCGTGGTGTCTATCTGGTCATTCAGGCTGTGGAGCGCCCCACCCTTTTCCTGTATCTCGTTCACCAGGTTGACCAGGTCCTTAAGCGAGCGGGCCAGCCGGTCGAGCTTCCAGATGACAACAATGTCCCCCTGACGGAGCTGGTCGAGGAGTTTCTGTAATTCCGGCCGCTCGCGGGTGGAACCTGTTATCTTTTCCTTGTAGATCTTGCCGCAGCCGGCGGCTTGAAGAGCATCGAGCTGAAGTGAAAGGTCCTGGTCCTGCGTACTAACGCGAGCGTAGCCTATTTTCATCGTGTTTGTCCAGTTAAATGATATTGAAGCACGTTATCTATACGTTGATTCATTATACCACTTTAATGGACACTGGGGAATAGGGAACTGGGTGAAAAGCGGGAAGTTATCAACTGTCCAAATAAACGAACGTTTTGTTAGAAAAGCTAAAGCGGAAAACTCAAGGAGAACCAGATGGTGGTTTTGGGACGGCGAACGAATGCGCCCCGATGCCAGCTGCCCGGCCGGACAACCGGGGCAGTTCATTACCAGCTCGATATCTACCTCCTCTCGCCGACGGTAATCCCGCGTTGCATGCCCAAGCCAACTATCGACAGGCCATAGGTGGGGTGGATAACCCGGCTCAGGGCCGCTCGAACTTCATATCCTGTGATCAACAGGTGCGATCCCCCGGCCTTCCAGGTGGTGGCGAATGGCCGGCATCGATAGCTTGCCACCACTGGTCAGCACGTCGCCGTCTACGAGCACGAGAGGGAGCTGGGCGTCGGCCGGCAGCGGCGGGCAAGTAGGGTCAAATAGGTCGTGGTAGGTCACCTCGACAGCGGGGCCAAATCGCTCGCTCAGCTGCCCGGCAAAATACAGGCCCAGGTCGCGCCACGTCTCTTTGATCCCCTGGGCGCAGGCGACCGGCGCGCCGACGATTTGAATGCGAACTGGCTCGTTCATCCGCAGCCACAACTCCCGCCGGACCCGCAACAGGAACCGGACTGAATAGGCAAAGAGATACTTTTATTACCCGTGTTCGCGCCCACACCCGCCAGCATCGGCGCGCCGATGACCTGTTTGGCGTCTTGCACGTGGCACACGGGGCACACCGGATCGAGCCCGGCCTCTTTTTCCTTGAAAGTGGCCCGCACCGTGAACACGTTTCCGCAGTTCCGGCAGCGGTAGTCATAGGATGCCATCGTTCTTCTCCATCATCTTCTTGTAAGATTTCTGGCTTCGTGTTGCCAACAACCCCATTCAGGTGTTAATCGCGCGCAATCTCTGTCGCAGCATTTCCACATTCGGCGACCCCTTCATCCCTTCTGGCGTCTCATACACCCGGCAACTGAGAGCATAATTCGCGTGTGCTTCCGGCCACAGATCGATGCCGTTTACCTGAAAGGACGGCGACCCCAGGAAGCGCCGCCGCTCCGCTTCTTCAGGATTATCAATCCGCACCAAGCGAATTGACGCTTCAATAGCTTCGTCCCTTAGGATCGATTTCAGATTTTCCAGCCCACTTTGCCAAGAGGGGCAACCGTCGAAGTACAAGAGATCAATGTTCATCCATTCCTCTTAATCAACAGGTCGCCGCGTTACTGAAGGCGGCGAATTCGATACCCAGCGCATTGCTGATATCCATGTTGACGCCCGGCAGGTAGGCGGCCGCGTCGCGCTGGGCCCGCACATAAGTCATGATCGTCTCATTCGTTTGCACCTGCCGTTGCAGCTCGCGCATGTGGTCGACCGCGTCTTTCGTGGTGCCACCGTTCATCTGGCTGCGTCGCATGTCGGCCTGGGCCGCGCCCAACCCGTCCAGCAATCCGGTGGCGGTCGCGTCGTCGTTGAGCGCCTTCCAGGCGCGGTGGAAAGTGGCGAAAGGTTCAGTCTGGATCAGGGCGTCGGCCAGCGCGTGGGTGGCGGCCGACAACTCCGGCGAAAGGGTGTTTGATTTCATTATGATTCCTTGGAAGGCGGGGCGAGCCACGAACGACCCGCCCACGCCGGTATTACTTAACCGCAACAACTCTTGCCGCAAGCCGCGGCGAAATTGATGCCGATGCGCTGCGACAACAGGCCGCCCGCTTCCTGATACAGGGCCGCCAGATCCGCTTGGGACTGGGAATAGGCGGCAATCGTCTCATTGGTGCGCAGGGCTTCCTTCAGCCCATCCAGGTCGGCCTGGTCTTCCGGGCTGACCGCGCCGAGCATCGTCATCATGTACAGCGAGTGCTGCAAATTTTCGTATTCGCTGATGATCTGGTTGGCCTGGACGTCTCTTTCCAACGCCTCGGACGCTCGTTCAAAAGCCGCATACTGGGGCGAGGCCGCCAGGGCCGCGGCAAAGTCGTGGGCGGCCCGTTGGACGGCTTCCTGTTTTGTTTCTACCTGGGTTTCAACAAGTAATTGGTCCATGCTATGTCCTTAATCGGCCGCGTAGGCGACTTCCAATTGTTCTGCCACTACCTTGCGGCCGTGCCCATAAACCGAGTCGCCCAGTTCCACCAGCATCTCCAACCCCTTCACTTCTCTGGACAGGAGCGGCACCTGCACGATCGGCGTCGGGAAGCGCTTGGCGATCTCGCCCAGGTACTTCTGCTGCATGGCGCGGCGCGCCTTCGCGTAAGGCGTGGCCGCGTCGGACGGCGGGATGACGAGGTTGGCGATGACCAGCCCCGGCTGGATGCCCAGTGTCTTCAGTTCCTCGCCGGCCCGGAAAGCTTCGATAATGGGCGTCGATTCGGGGTACATGACGAAGGCGAACGTGCTGCGATGGGGGTCGCGCATCATGTCGATGACCTGCCCGAAGCGTTGCTTGGCCACGTCATCGGCCGCGACGGTATCGACCGAAGCGAAGGCTTTGACGTCGATCTGCTTGCTCCACTCGATGGGCAACTCCAGCATGCGCAAGGTATGGCCGGTCGGCGCAGTGTCGAAGGCGATGACGTCCCACTCGTCGCCGGCGGCGAATTCGATGAACTGGTCGAAGGCGGCGATTTCCTCGGTGCAGGGCGAATCCAGTTCTTCAGCCATGACCTGAATCGCCGATTCCGGCCGGCCGCGCTCGCGGGCATCATCCAGAATGCGCTGCTTGTAGGCGGTCGCGGTCGCCTTGGGGTCGATATTGGCCGCCCACAGATTGTCGATGCCAGGGATGGCCAATACCTCGTTGCCGACCGGGACGCCGAGTACATCGCCCAGATGGGCCGCCGGGTCAGTGGTCAACAACAGTGTCTTGTAACCCTGCCCCGCCAGCCAAACGGCCGTCGTGCAAGAGGCTACCGTCTTGCCCACGCCGCCCTTGCCGGCGAAGAACACGACGCGGGGGTTACCGTCAGGTATCACCAGGGGAACATAGGCAGCCGGAGAGAGCCTCTCCAGCATAGCGGAATCCGGTTTCTTTGCGGTCGAAATGTTGGCATGGCCGTTGGCCCGCGCCGTATAGGAATAGGTGTGGCCGTCAAACAGTAAGCGACCCACCTGGCGCAGCTTTTCCGTGCCTTTGATTTCGTCGTCCAGCAGGACCATCTGCTGCGTCGGCAGGGGCAATTCGCGCTCGATGCGGCTCAGATAGACAGCCTGCATGGCACGTCGTCCGGCGAAGAGGTCATTGCCGTCGGCCGCCTGGGGTGGCACGATGCCGTTGATGATAAGGCGGTGGGTGTGAATACCCAGCTTTTGCAGCTCGTCCATGGCCCGCCTGGTTTCTTTGATCGACGTCGCTTCGGGATGCAGCACAAAAATAAATGAGGTTTGACCACCGTCGCGCAAGGTCATCATCGCGCGCTCATACTTGTGCTTGGCATCCTGAATGGCCGCCGCCGGACCCAGGCAGGTCTGTCCGCTGCCCTGTTCAGCTGCCTCAATGGTCTGGCTCCACTCCGTTGGGAGTTCAAGCAAGCGAATGGTGTGGCCGGTGGGAGCTGTGTCGAAGATGACTGTGTCGAACTGGAGCGGCGCGTCGGTGGCGGCCGGCTCCAGAAAGTCTACGAACCGGTCGAACGCGGCGACCTCGGACGTGCAGGGGCCGCTCATCTGCTCTTCTATGACGGCCACGATTTGCTCCGGGAAAGCGGCGCGGATAGGGGCCATGGCCCGGTCGATGTACTCCTCGGTGGCGCGATCTGAGTCGATCTCCATCGCCCATAGATTAGGTACACCAGCGATAGCGGTGATTTGATGGCCGATGGGCTGCTCAAAAACGTCGGCCAGATTGGAGGCCGGGTCAGTGGTGACGATCAGTGTCCGGCGGCCATCGTCGGCGTGGCGCACGGCAGTGGTGCAGGCCATGCTGGTCTTGCCCACGCCGCCCTTGCCGGAGAAAAAGATAAATTCTGCGTTCACGAATGGTTGGCTCCGTTTAGATGAGGTTGGACCTCGGTGAGTGTCGGGTAGGCCCCGACCTTGATGATTTTTCCACGCACGGCCGTGATAGGCAGCGCGGCCATTTGCTTCTCGCGCACCAGGCGCATGATGTCGGCATTGTTGATGAACTTCTGCGGGTGGGACGTCATCTGATACCGCTCCACGCGCAAGCCACCTGTCTGCAGGGCCAGGATCATATCGCTCACGTCGAGCAGCGTCTGATCCAGCGTCGGCCCGCAGAGGCCGGTGGGGCAGCACATGGGGGGATCGAATATTTCGACGGCGGGCGTAGCGTCCGTGGCGGCCAGCGCCTTAGCGAAGATGCTGTTCTCGTCGAAAGAGATGGTTTCGCTCATTAGTTTAATCTCCGTTTAACTAGTTTGGCAAAAAAATTCAGGCGGTGACCCGGATATCCTCGAGGCGTGTGATGGCGCCTTGCGGGCCGCAGGTGGGGCGGCGGGGCTGGATGCGCCCAGGGCTGAAGAACGCGCCGAAGGTATCGTTCAACTCTTGCAGGGCATTTTCATTGACCGAGTAGTAGATCCAGCGGCCATCGATGACGTCGCGCTCCATCTCCACCAGCCCGGCCTCTCGCAGGGCGCGAATATGGTGGGAGATGAGGCTGGGCGTCATGTCGAGGAACTCGCCCAGTTCGCAATTGCAATGCACGCCTTCCATCAATAGGTTTAATATCAACAGCCGCTTCGGCTCGGCCAGGACCTTCAGCCGTTCGGCCAGTCGTTGCATGTTGGTGGGGGGTGTGAATTCCATATCGTTCTCCGGCTGAAATAGTTCAACCTGCGTTAAAGTATATCCCTGTTGGACTCCTCGTCAAGGGCGGCACGAGCGCGGTTTGTCACTTGTTTACCATGACAATCGTCACATCATCCTGATTTCATCCGGCTGGTACCACTGGAATAGTTCAACACACGCCGAAATAGCGTCATCCGTCACCACACTAGATGACAAATATAACTTCTCGCCGCCTTGCCGTTTTTGGCTATTTTCCTGCCGGCCCTCATTCACCAAGCCCAACCGCTGACGCTGTATGAAAGCTGAATAATCTTTGGGATCGCGAGCAACGCAATATTGCATACAAGAACTAACCGCGATAACATATTATCACTTGCTGATATGATGATGTATTGGAGGAACAATGTTATTGACGGCGAACGGAACCGAGTTGGTGATCAAGAGCAAACTATTTCGGGGCTTTGGCGATTCCTCTCGCCTCAGCATCCTGGATGCGCTACGAAACGGGCCGCTTACGGTCGCCAAGATCGTGGAAACGACCGGTCTGTCGCAATCTAACGCATCGAATCACTTGGGATGTCTGCGAGATTGCGGTCTGGTAGTCTCCGAGCAAAATGGGCGTTATGTGAGTTATCGACTCAGCGATGACCGCGTTGGCGACATGCTGACCCTCGCCGAAGCCTTACTGGCCGATGTCGCGCGCGGTGTGTATGAATGCACCCGCTACAACCAATAGTAGCCTCCCCACTAACCAGAACTACCGCTCATGGAGAGCCTGTTATGCATGCCAAACTCGAATTAAGAGTCGCTAACCTGGATTGTGAACATGACGCAGCCGCGATAGAGCGCGGCTTGACCGATTTCCCCGGATTAGGCGATCTTCGGGTCTATCCCAAGGCGGCTAAAGTCTCCTTTGCATTTGATCCCGAAGTAACTGCACCCCAAGTGGTGAAAGAGAAACTTGAGGCGTTGGGTTTCCCGCCCCGAGAGGGGCTGACTATGCCAGAGCAGCCAAAAATCTGGCAAAAACCCAAAGTACTGACCTCGGTTGCCTCTGGTATCCTGCTGCTGATTGGTTGGTTGCTGGGATTCACGGGGCTGCCGGATCCAATTTCCCTCATTTTTTATATCGCGGCCATTATCATCGGCGGGTACTACTTTGGCCGGGAAGCAATCGAGGAGTTGATCTACAAGCGGGAAGTCGGGATTGAGTTGCTGATGAGCGTTGCAGCCGTTACCGCCGCATTGATGGGTTTGCCGGCGGAAGGGGCCATGCTTGTCTTTCTTTACTCCATCAGCGAAGCAGCCGAAGGCTACACCGAGGCTAAAACGCGCTCGGCGGTCAGGGCGCTCATGGACCTGGCTCCCAAAATTGCCCTCGTACGGCGAAATGGAGCTGAGGAGGAAGTCGCGGTTGAAGACGTGGCCATCGGCGACGTGTTCATCCTTAAGCCGGGTCAGTCCGCCCCTACCGATGGCGAAATCATTGCAGGGATATCCAGCGTTAACCAAGCCCCAGTCACGGGTGAAAGCGTGCCCGTGGAAAAACAGCCTGGCGATCTGTTATTTGCCGGTAGCATTAACGGCGAAGGCGCTTTGGAGGTGATCGCAACCAAGGAGTTCGCCGACAATACGATCTCGCGCATCATCCAGATGGTCGAAGAAGCGCAGGAGCGTAAGGGGCAGAGCCAACGTTTTATTGAGCGCTTTGGGGTGCGTTACAGCCCTATCGTGTTGCTTATCGGCCTATTATTGGCCATCGTGCCGCCGCTGTTGTTTGGGGCCGACTGGATGACATGGCTAACGCGAGCCACCGTGTTTATCGTTGCCGCCGCCCCCTGCGCTCTGGTCATCTCTATTCCTATCACGCTGGTGGCCTCGTTAGGCACCGGCGCTCGCCAGGGAGTACTGATCAAAGGGGGGATGTACATGGAGGAGCTGGCAAAGATCAAGGTAGTTGCCCTGGATAAAACGGGGACAATTACACGAGGAAAACCACAGATTACAGATTTCATCCCAGTACACAATGACGCGTTAAACGTGGAGCAGATGATAGGATTGGCTGCAGGTATTGAGGGTCGCAGCGAGCATCCGCTGGCGCAAGCTGTGGTGCAATATGCAGCGGAGCAAGGCATTACCCCCTCTGAGATCAGTGACTTCCGCGCCTTGTCCGGCGCGGGGGCACAGGCAAAGCGGAACGGCCAATGGGTCTACATCGGAAGCCCGGCGCTGTTTGACAAGGAGCTAGGGGGCAATCTTGACGATTTGATGGCGAGGATCGCCCAGTTGCAGTCAGAAGGCAAAACCGTCGTGCTGCTGGGGCAGGCAACGTCCATCTATGCTCTGATCGCTATCCGTGACAACATTCGCGATAACGCCCGCCAAGCCATTGCAAACTTGCATCAGGCCGGCATCAAAAAAGTGGTGATGCTCACTGGCGACAACGCTCACACGGCACAGGCCATTGCCCGGGAAGCAGGTATAGACAAAGTGTACGCTGACCTAAAGCCGGAAGATAAGGTGATGAAGGTCCGCGAACTCGCAGCTCGCCAGGGGCATGTGGCCATGGTCGGCGATGGGGTGAATGACGCTCCCGCCTTGGCTGAAGCCACGGTTGGCATCGCCATGGGTGCCGCAGGAACAGACGTGGCCCTGGAAACGGCCGATGTCGCCCTGATGGCCGACGACCTGGAGAAGCTGGTCTATGCACTGAATTTGGCAAGGCGCAACCAATCGGTAGTCAAACAGAATCTGGTTCTTTCGGTCATAGTCATTGCCATCCTATCGCTCGGAGCCATCGTTGGCGCGCTGACCTTGCCGGTCGCTGTGCTAGGCCACGAAATCAGCGAATTTATCGTTATTGGCAGCGGCCTGCGGATGCTGAGAGTCTAGATGGTCTCAGTCTGGATGCACAGCCATGAAAACCACCGTTTATTTGGACTTATGTGAAAGCTGATGTCAGCGCTAATATTTGTGCAAGATCGGGTGCTTGATAAAGATATGCATCGCTGCGTAAGCAATCGAATCAGGACTCAAAAAATTGAAGCACCTTTCCCCTTGTTGGACAACCTGTTTGATCCTTGGTAGCTCTTAATTAACTAGAGATAAGGTCTTTTCTGTCTACACTCCACGGGTTTATCTTTCCACGGGCGCTGGCCGTGGGCATAGGCTTGCCCTGGACCATGATTAGGAACACTGTGACAGATCCTGTCATTAGCCGTGGGGGCCAATCTCCGTTTTCACCATCTGTTGGCAAATCTATTGGTCGATCTGTTAGGTTTATTACGACCAGATAGGCCGTAGTCTTTCCGTAATCTTCTGCGTAGCTGAGTGCTTGATTTAGTCCTTTCGCAATATAAGGCACTCCATAAGTTTGTAGTTTAGACAAGATTTACTAACAGTTGTTGGAAGCAACTGGTGCAGTATACAGAAAGGAGGGAGTTGAACAGCTTGTCACACGGCCATGACCTCCTTTTTCAGAGCCGGGTATCGTGCACGAGGACGCAATTTTGCGCCGACCGAGCGTCCCGGGGACTTTCCGCGCGGTTTGGGCGGTTGAGCAGGTGTGCCGATAACCGCCAAAAGCGGGGCGAAACTCCGCCGCACCCGTCCGGGCGTGAGCTGCGAATGGACAACGACCGGCTTTTCCCACGGCAGACGCTGGTCAGCCACCAGTCGACGGGCCAGCCAGAGCTGCCAGCAGGCAACGGTAACCAGATGAGACCAGAGTTGGGTGTTGTGAAGGGCTGTACCAGCGAAGGATGTCCACAGGAGCTGGCTTTTGAGAAAGCGATACCAGTGCTCGATGGTGTAGCGGCGCAGGTAATAGCGCCAGTCCCGCGCCGGATTGAGCGGAGTTTGTCCGGCATACATCAGCCAGAGGCAAGGCCGCCGGCGCGTCTGGTGGCAGGGCTTGGACAGGGTGACCTGAATGACGCAAACTTCATGACCACGCGCTTTCCTGAAATGAAGGTTCCGCCAGACCGTCAGGTTAACCCTTCCCAGTTCGGGGTCATCGACCACAGCGCGCTCGTCCGGGTCATGCCACGTATCCGCCCGGCGCAAGTTCAGCGGCGACCCGTCCAGCCGCGGTCGGCCAGGACCGGACCGGGGCGTCGGTCGGCGGTACAGCGTTCGGTTTGGCCGCAGGCGAGCCAGGGTGTCGATGTTGAGGTCGGCTGTCTCATTCAACCACAAGGGCCCGGCATACAGGCTGTCGGCCAGCAGCAGGGGGCGACAGGTCAGCCCCTGCACCAACCGGCGAACCTGACCGGCGGCAAAGGATACCTCGCTGTCTCCGAACGGTATCCGCTCGTGGCTCAACGGCAACGCCCAACTGCCGCGTTCTTCCGGAACCGCCACCACACTGGAGTAACGATGACCGATCCCCACCGGCGTGTTGGCCGTTGTCGTCGCCACATGGTGGAACCCTCGCTCCGGCAACGTCCACGCCTCCGGACGCGGCCATGTCGACGCATCAGCAACCCACAAGGCGCGTTCCTGTTTGGGCAAGCACGATACACAAACCCGGCGCAATTCTTCCTCATCCACCTGCCCCCTGTCCAGCGCCGTATACACGCTCGGCCATTGCCGGCGGAAGAAAGGACTCAGACTCAAGCCGGCCACGCTTCGGGCTTCGGTTTGGGTCAGCAAGGCGTCGACCAGTTCCATTTGGGCGTCCCGTTCTTTCACCATGACTTTCTGATAAATCCTTTGGCGAAACTGACGCAGTTCGTTTATGCTTGTTGGAGGGTGTGTTAGTGTTGTGATGAACCAAGCATACCCTCACCAGCGCAGGTTTGGCTACTCGCTCCACCTGCGCTGCTTCTTTTGTCTAAACTACAATAAGTGTCGCCATCGAATAGCTTCACTTCACAGATCAGTGGATTATCGGACTCGACGTCAGAAACAATATCTGCTCGACCCGAGGCAGACACAGGCTGAGAAAAAGGGTAATCTATTCCTTGTTCGAAGAGGAATCTACGAAGGTCACGATCGTATATAGCTTCTACTTGAGTTCGTCCTTCCTTTGTTTGCTCTACTTCCACCTCGCTCCAGAGGCGATTTTGTTCAAACCAAGCTACTCGTCGGCGATACTTCTCAAGCAGATAAAGAATATCACTCTGCTCTCCCACTTGCTCTTGCAGGTATTCGACTAAAGGTTCAATCGCCTGTTCAGTCATGGCGCGGATTGCTGCCGGCATGTTGCCATTATTCCCTGAAAACCGAATAGCAAAATGGGATGCCTCTTCTCCCTGAGCTATCTTGTTTAGCATGTGCCAGCAGACCTTCAGCTTCCCAACTTCAGTGTGTGGCCACTCATGCTCCCTCCCTGAGAAGTGTTCATTGATCCAGGTATCAGGATTTAACTCAGGCAGATTACGCTCAAGTGATTCTACAAGATATCTCAGAGCTGGCTGTCTAAGGATAAAGTCAACAAGATATCGTGCTTGATTTGAGTACGAGCGCCAATCGGTTTTGTATAAGCGTCGATACTGTTCTTGTAATTGGATCTGAAGTCTACGTTGATACCTCAATGGAATAGCCTCCGAAGTTGTTTTTCTAATTTAGCCATCTCGGCATCGACAGACCCTATTGCAACTGACACAGAGCCAGTCACGTCAATTACTTCTATCTGTGCTCGGCAGCATGGACACCACCGACAAGCACGCGTTATTGCGTCGATCATGTGTATTTCGAGATAGAACCCACAGCGAGGGCATGGGAATGTGATGCTCTCATGTAGGAGTTCGGAGCCGAGTTCAGTCATAAAGATTTCTAAGCCAAAAAACCGTACCTTCCACTACATCGAATATGAGAGTCTTTTCGCTTGTGAGGGTTTAGCCGGGTGCTATACCGATCGCGATAGAAGTGCTTCCCACATATCGCGCACTCAATTACATAGTGATGGCTTGTACGCCCCGTCCCATGTCTGGAACTGAATCGCCTCCTGCGCTGCGTAAAAGGTATAGGTATCCTACCTTCAGGTGTAAACTCGATGCGAAAAACGGGCTTGAATGGCTGATGCGAGACTTCGATACTTTGAATACGGTCCATTCGATATGAGCGGATTTGTCTGGCTTCAGCCTTAATCGCATAAAAAAGGACGGAGCCGGAATTGGAGAGGCGCAGTGAATATGGCTCAACCAAGCGCCACTTCCCTCCATAACCTAGATTCACCATTAGGCGATTAACAGCGGCGTAACGAATTGGCTCAAGAAGATCGTTTTGACCATACTGCCAAAGGAGGGGAACAGGTCTCCAGGCCTCCCCGTCGCTAATAGGTAGTAATTCTGTGTCATGTTCCTCGCCGGTCAACCACGAGAAAAAATTGGGTAGCTCGTACCAGTAATCATCGAGATCCGGCAGCTGCCCAACTGCTCGCCCAAGCATGGGTTTCCATCGGGTTTCTATTTCTTGTCTATAGTCCTGGTTTTGGATATCAGCAAGTAAAGGAACGGAGATTCCCTTAAACTCGCACTTGTATTCAAGGACTTCGTTAATCAGTTCAGGCTCGGCGTGAAGATCAGAGCGCCTAAATAAGTAGATGATGTCGTATAAGTCTCTAGGGCGCGCTCTTTCCTTCAGCGCTCGGATCTTTTCAGCAAATAATTCCTCTAGACTATAGCAGTAGATTTGTGCATCATCCGGAAAGGCATCACTATAAGGGTGCGAAATCGTCCTTAAAGCAGGTGGCCGCATCAAGTCCTCAGCATGTGAGATGTCTAACTTAACTGAAGCCGGATTCTTATCTCCACGAGGTCCAACATAATACACTGTTCCTTCGTATGCTTCACCATGGGGCCGAGCCTCAAATTTAGGATTTCGACAAGTGAAATCAACGCCGGATACTTGGCTAACATGTTCTAATATCTTTATAAAATGGTCGCTCAATTCGTCAGACGACCATGAGGCTGGCGGTAGAATGGTGAAATCCAGGTCTTGAGAATATCTGTGAGTGTCTACGTAACACTTCTTGATAGCAGAACCGCCCTTTAATACCCACGTTCTCGAAAGGGTAGGGTGTTTAGCGATGCCCCAGAGCAGCCAACCTAGAACATAATCCTGTTCTATGATATGAGCGTCCAACCCCCATTGTTTGGCGGACTCATTAACGGCTCTCTGCGTAATCACTTTCTATATACCCTTGAGTTTTTAGCATTTCCCAAAGCAGAATTCTTCCCACATCTGGTTATCCATCGGGTTCTTCATTCAAAGTTAGCGATCGATCAACTAACGGAAACCCTCTCCTCCAATCCCAATTCCCGCAGCACCGCCTTCATCTCCTCCACCTGGTGCTCCGAAATACCGGCACCGTTGCGGATGACCACCTGGAGCGACAGAACCAACTCATTATTCGTGGCGAACTTGCTCAACACTTTTGTGTAGTAGTTGGACCACTTCTGGGGCGGGATGTCACCAGCCCAGGTCAATTGCGTGATTTTTGCCGGCATTGGCTCTGGGACTGCGGGTTTCTCAGGCGTACCACCAGTCGTAGCGATTTCCGGCTTGTCAGGCGTTGGGGGCTCCGGCTCTGGCTCCGTGCCATCTTGACCTTCGGCTAACTTCTTTTCATATGCCTCCGCCGTTTCGCGCGTGATGACATACATCTCATCCGTTATCTCGACGTCGGCCGCGCCCAGATGCCGGTTGAAGTAGAACGGCTCATACCCGCCGGCGGCTGCCTTGCCTACATACCCCAAGATGCCGTCCCTGACGCCTTTGGCAATGGTTTCCCGGATTGCTGCCGGATTGACCAGGCGTGGGAACTGTGGCGAGGCATAGAAGGCGTCGCGCACGGCCTTGGTGCTCCATTCGGTGAAAGCCGGCGACCAATTGCGTACCAGGACGTTGGGGCTGACGGCCTCGACGATTTCATCGCCCTTACTCAGCTCGCGAACAATGAGGGACAGCAAGTCATGGGCCGAGCTGGAATTCTGACGGCCCAGGGGTTCTTCGCGCAGTTGATTGCTCTTGTCCAGGAAATAGACCTTGTTATATGCGTTCCAGACGGCCTCTTGCAGGTTGGATTGCGCGCGCAGGCGATCGCGGTTGACCTGTTCTTCCTGGCTCCTGTCAAGTTGATAATTGGCCCGCTCATCCCACAACATTTGCCAGGCGAGCCACCTCTGTGCGGCGTCGTTCAGCGGCGCGGCCTTATCGGCAACGGCCCAAATGAGCGCGCTCTTATAGGTGCGGGCCGAATTGCCGTATTCCTGCGTCATCTTCTGGATTTGGCGAATCGTGCTCTCCTTGTCCGGGCCGAACTGCTCAGGTTGTAGCACAACGATGGTCAGGACGGGCCGATTGGAAATATCGCTGCTTGACTGCGGGAAGAAGAAGTGAGTGTAGCCGCTTTTCTTGTTGAATTGGCTCTGAATCTCGGCCCGCACGGCCTCCTCGATGCGCGGGTCGCCGGCCAGGGAGGCTTTCCGGTCGGAAAAGACCTTGACCAGATTGGGGGTGTCTCTAAACCGGTATTGCGCGCCCGTTATCTCAAGGTAGTAGCAGGTTTCGGCCATCGCCTCGAGAACCGTCTCGACGTTGCCGACATCCAGGTCGGGCTCGCCGACGGCGAAGCGTATTTCCGGCACGGTGGCATAGTCCCTGGTCTGGCCGCCGTTGGATTCGAAGAAGATAGCCGTGGCTACTTTGCGGTGTAAACGGGCGTGTCGAATGGCCTCACTGGTGCTGTCAGCGTCAAGCCGGATGGCGTGTGATTTGTTCGTGCCGGAGATGTCGACCGTGACCGCTGTTTCCAGTTCGTCGTTCCCCATTTGCTTAAACACGGCCGAGCGAAACCAGGGATCGTCCAGCGGCGCCGTGCCCAGCCCGATCAAGGGGTCCTTGTATGCTCCCTTGTAGGCGTCTTCGTGAACCTTCGAGACCCACAGGGCCAGCAGGCGCAGGACGCCGCGCGTCCGCTGGAAGCTGGGCAGCCCCTGCCACTTGCGCTGAAAGACGGAGATTAGCGCCGGGTGGAAAGGATAGGTGGCCTTGAATTCCTCCTCGGCGTTGTCAGCGGCAAACCCGCCCGGCAGCGCTCCGCGGTGCGTCTGCACCCAGGCCGCATAGGCCCGGCAGGTTTCGACGGCGTCGCGCGGCAGGATGACCCGCCCCTGCTGGTCGATGGCGTTGATGTCCCATTCAAACAGACGGCGGCGAATGATCTCGGCCGTATCGGAGTCGGCCGACATCATCACAGCCTGGCCCAACCGGTTCAGCATTTTCGAGATGCGCCGGTAGTCATCGACGTCCTCGGCCGTCATCTCCTCCTCGCTCTTGGGGATGGAAACGGCGACGACGACGTTTTCGTGGCCTCGCGCCTCTTCGGACAGGTTCTGGATGAAGTTGTAGAGCTGACCCCCTAGCCCGCTGTGCCGGTTGCGGCTGATGTAGTTAATGACCTCATCCATGAGAATGAGGATGGGGCCATCGACATGGTTAAACAGCCTGGCGATCGTGTCGCCGCCGGGCGAGCGCCGCTCGCTATCGGCACCGGCCATGATGGCGTAGCCCTCCTTGCCAGCCAATTGCCAGGCGATCTCGCCCCACGGGGTGTGGCGTAGTGGCGTTCCATCATCCCCGCCGCGCGGGTCGAAGCGATGGCCGACAAAGACGGCCGTTTTGGCTTGGGGCAGCGCACTAACACCGGCATGCTGCCGGATGCTCTCCACACCGGTCCATTGTCCGGCGTCGGGGCCATGTTTGGCCAAATGGTAGAGCAAGGTCAAGGCATGAGTCTTGCCGCCACCGAACTGGGTGGTCATGTTGTAGACCGCCGAGGTGGCCGTTGTGATGCCGGACAGACGGCGAACCACTTCGGCGGACAGCTCTAGTAGGTGGCGTGTTAGAAAGGTGCGCGCGAAAAACTGCTCGGGTTTGTAGTACAGTTCGTTACCCCGCCCCTCATATACCTCGTCCAGGTGCACGGCAAACTCGGCCGCGTCCAGCGATTTACCCTCGCGCAAGTCCGCGCGCGGATCAACGACACTACGCCATGGCTTCAATGCCATCTTCCACCTCCCGGTTAATACAGATCAAAGCGGCCGGTGTTCTTTTCCAACCGCCACCACTTGAAATATCCATATGGAAAGGCCGCCGCTTCCGCCCGGCTGCCGACGACGACGAGGGTATCGCCGGTGAGGTTCTGGCGCTGGGTCAGCGACAGGGCATCGATAACGTCTTCTCTCAGCCGCCCGATCAACGCCGGGCCATCATCGGCGATCTTGCGGTAGCAAAACAGCGCCCGCAGCTCCGCGCCGACGCACAGCAGCTTCCACAAAGTGTAGGCGATATAGTCCTCGTCGCCACGGTTCTCCAGCTCCATGATTCCCACTGGGAATCGCCAGCGCGGCGTGCCCGGCGCAAAAGCCATGACGTCAAGCGCTAGATACTCACTGCGCGGAATGGGTAACGTCTCCAGGCGGTGATTGCGCGCCGAGGCTTCCCAGCCCATCGCGCCGCAGGCGGACACGGTCACGCCGGTGATGGCTTTTGTCCAGGCGTCGCGCCGGCCGCTCTCCGCCGCCAGGCGCAAGGCATGCGCATTTTCATGCTTTTGAAGTGTCGCCAGAAATACCGTTTTCCAGGTTAGAGCCAAGTCGCTCATCACGCCTTACCCTTTACTCTTCCTCGCCACTCAAAACCCCAGGCTCTTCTTTCGCGCCAATACCCCATCTACCCAGCGTTTCTCATCAGTATGCGACGGGTAGAGAGCTGATAGCGCCTGCGCTAGACGCCAGAATCGCTCGTCGCCGCCGATGCCATCGTCGACCAGGAATCGTCGCAGGGCGTCGCTCTTGCCGGCGGCGAAGAGCAACATGCTTTGATGAATCCGGTCGAGGGTTGTCGCGCCAGTCGCTGTGGCCCCGGTTTCCGGCAGGGCCCACTCCGCCGCTTCCTCGACGGGCAGGCTCTCCAGCCAGGAGAGTTGCTTTGGCCCATCGGATTGCGGAACGCGCCGGCTGCCGTTTATCCCCTCCTTGCCGAAGAGGTAGCGCGCGCGTTGCGATACGGGCAGCAGGACAGCCGTGCCGCCCTTGACCTCGACCAGGTTGGGCAGTTGCTCCAGGTGCGCCCCCAGACCCTGGGCGATCTTGCGCGCCGCGTCGTATTCCAGCGCGTAACCGGTGCTGGCGACGACCTTGTCGCCGTCCTCGCCGTTGGTCGCGCCGGCGGAGAGCGTCCACAGCCAGGCCGCTGTCAGCCGGGCGTCTTCCTCGAAGCCGGTGGTATCGGCCCCTTCGAAGATCATGGTCAGCGCCTCCTTGGAGACGGCGGCCCATACATGCTCCAGGTATTCGCCCAGGGTGACGATCTCGCCGTTGGCCCGCTCGACGTGGCTGTGGCGGGAGAAAACCTCCAGCGCCGGACCGAGGCAGGCGAAGAGGGCGTCCGCGCCGACGACACCTTCGTTGGCTAGGCGAGGTAGCCAGGCGTGGATGCGGGTGGGGAGTTCCTGGAGTACGTCGCGCCAATCGCCGATGTTGTCCATAACCACGCCGTCGCCATTTTCGCGTGGACGGCACACAAGATGAATTGAAGATGCGAGGGCGGCCGTCCCCATAGCATTCATACGTGTGCTCATTTCAGTATCGATAGGCCACGACCCAGTTACAGTCCACCCTCCATCGAGTAATGCTTGTAACATTGACTCCCATCCACTGGTTGATTTGTGTGCAAACACTACAACCCCAATTCCATATGGATTGAGGTACCGGCGTGCCTCGGCAAGCGCTTGAGTCATTCCTCCTTCGAAGTACTCTTTGGTCTTGTGGGAATACGGCCCCCTGAACCTCTTCGACAAATGCACGATTTCGTCTGTCTTATCAACCAAATGATTTCCGAATAATCGCGGATGTATGTCTTTCAGAGCTCGCCTTAACCATACATAGAAGAAGTCAGAGAGGTCACCGTATGCTATTGCATCATAGTAAGGTGGATCGGTAACAAACGCGTTAACTGTGTCATCAGGTAATGGATGAATTTGAGCATCCGCAAGATCAGCAACTCCACTCGGGCTACCGGAGCGAGCTTCTTCTTCTAGCGTTGACAGCACCCAACTCAAGCACTTAGTCCATCCGCCAGATTTTTCGCTGGTCGGATCTCCCTCGGCAAAATCCCAGATAATTGGCAATGCTTGCCGACCAAACGTGTGTAAGATACCGCTGGCTGCTGGCGAAGGATCCCAAGTACACAACGAGGAACATCGATCTGCCAATCGATCAATAGCAAGTGCTAAACACGACACGACTGCATCTCGTTGTTCAGCGGAACCCATCTTTTCGCCAACGTCTCTAACGAGCCGAACAAAAACGCTCAAAGATAAAGCTTGGCGCGGGTTAAATAGATCGCCCCATTCCTCAAAACCATAAAGCACAGAACTGCTTATCGCTCCGGAGCCGGTTTCACCAGGATAGCGTTCATCTGGTATAAGGCTAGGATACCCAATATAAGTCTTCTTCCGATGCTCTAATTCCTGATGCGCTCTCTGTGCGTTAACTAAATCTTGAGGTAAGGGGAGACGATAGCTACGTCCCGGCCCTTTTGGCGGAGCTGTTACGACGGTAAAGAGACGAGCGGTGGCCGCTCCCCCATGCTGGCTTTTAAGTTGCTTGCGGACAGACTCTACTGGTGTTGTATAGCCGCAAACAGGGCATGTAATAGATCCGCGTCTAACTGTACCTTCGAAATCTGGATCGCTGATTATTGCTGTTGGATCGTTCTGTCTAACCCAGTGTTTGTCCTCTTGAACAATAATGTCAAAGTCGATGCGTTTTTGGCTTGACAATGGCACAAGACGCAATGCTACTGAGTTTTTGTTTCGTCGAGAAAGCCATAATGTACGCATAAGCGGAACTTCCGTCCCGCAGCCCGGCCCCTCGCAGGTCACCGTCCGCGCCCAGAGGTAGGCGATTGGCGTCGCCCCGTCGGGATCGGGCGGGTAGAACTCGGCCAGTTCCTTCTCGGCCTGCTCCTTGATCCACTGTCCCCACTTGCGCACCTCGTCGGCCAGTTGCTGTCCGTACTTCGGGATGTATTCCAGCACGACCTTGTTAAGCAGCACCGCCACCGGGTTGAGGTCGCTGGCGAAGGCGTCGGCGCCCACGCGCAGCGCCTCTAGGGGGATCGCCCCGCCGCCGGCGAAGGGATCGACCACCAGTGGGCGCGTGCCCGGCTGCCCGCCCAGCGCCTCGTGGGCGGCCTGGGTCAGGGCGCGAGCCGTCTCCAGATAGGCCGGCACGGTCGAGGCGTCCCAATTGGCGAAGTCGGCGATGAAATCGAGCAGCGCATAGCGCATGTCGAGCCAGGCCCCTGGGTAGTTGCCGCTGAACGTGCTCGCGGTCGTACGGTTCCAGCGCGACCAGCTCTCCGGCGTGCACAGGTTGGCCAGTTTCGTGTCCGTCCGCACCTGTTCGGCAAACTCGGGCAGGATGCGGGCCGCTTCTTCTCGGAAGGCCGGCGGACAATGCGCGTCGGCCGGGTCCGGCCACAGCGCGGCGCAGATGACAGCCCGGCAGGCGGCTAGCGGCCGGCGCGCCCACCAGATGTGGAGCGTAGAGATGTGGCCGTGGCGGATGCTCTTCTCCCGTCGGGCGTGGGTGGAGATGCGCTTGATGGGTAAATCAACTTCGATCAGGCGCTTGGAGTAAGTCATAGGAATGGGTATCCAGTGGTCGACGGTTTATTTCTGAACGCGTAACTTGTCATTCGCAACTCTCAGAGTCCCGTGGCCTGGCGAGTTCGTTGCGGCGGTGCGAAGGCAAAAATTGCGCGATGCGAGTAGCGAGCGGCGATGGCGACCCGACGCGCGGCTGACTTGGTTGCGCCGTTGAAGCCCGAAAACCAGCCCTGGCCTCGAGGACGGCCCAATCATACCCCGCCTGTGGCGATCGCGCAGATTCTTGTGTCGTTAGCGGCGTGCTGTTAGAGTGTCTCTATCACCCACCTTATGGCCGATAAAAAACCAAATACAACCATCGCTGACCAGCTTATCGCCCTCCTAATCGCCCTGCCCTGGCTCGACATCCTGGCTGAAGCCTACAAGCTGCTACGCAACCTGTGGCGCGGCCTGGCCGACGAAGGCATGTACGAAGTCCTGGAACACGAATCGACCCTGGAGTTTCTCGACCGCCAGGGCAAGCGGGCGCGATTCCAGAAGCGTCAAAAGGTACGCTACCTGCAGAACAACATCATCGCTTATCAAGATCAGGGCTGGAGCGACGGGGAAGGCCTGCTGGATTACCAGTGCTCGCCCGGCGTGGTTGTGGATCAATACCGGCCGGGCCAGAAGACCTATGTCCTTATTTCGTTGCGCGAGAGTAAACAGCGCGGCGACCAGGATGAGTTCTACATCCGCTGGAATCTCAAGGATGCCTTCCGGCGATCTCAGGAACAATGGGAGACTGAAGTCAGCCACCGGACCCGGCAGCTGTTGGTGCGATTGATCTTCCCCAAGACCCGGCCGCCGGTGCGCGTCTGGCTGGGAGAATACTTGCGCCGGCGCGCACGGCTACTGGATGACTCGACGATGCAGCAGCTCCCCGATGGCCGCTGGCAGGTGGAATGGGAAATGGAGCGCCCACGGTTGCACGAGCGGTATGTCCTCAAGTGGGAGTGGTGACAACAAAAAAGGCGCCAGGCCCGCGGTGCCAAGCGCCCTTCTCTCTCAGGTTCCCGATCCGCCGCTCATGTCTCTTGCTCCTTAGTGCCATCAAGACCGCGGCCGTCAGCCTATGATGCACCATGACAAAGGGGATACCCATTCCGAAGACAATCCAATTATAATCATCAGTGATGATATTTGTCAAGAGCATTAAGGAGACTGGCGTTTCTTTGAACCTAGTTTCGGGCCGGGTTTGTGTACACGGGAAGCGTAGTCGCGGACAGCGCTAGCAGTCGTAAGCCAGCTGGGGCCGAGCCGGACTACCCAAATTTCGCCGCGACGCGCCAGGTAACGCAGGTGGCTATAGGATAGATCAACCAACTCAGCCGCTTGCTTGAGGGTGATCAGGTCGCGCAAATCAGGTGTGGTATCGGGTTGGTCTTCTTCTGACATCAGGATTGATTATAAATGATCTGGGATGACCCGGATACTTTCGGCTAGTCAAACCCAAGCCCTCTTTCCCGTAAGGACACGTATCGGTTGTGACCTATGATCACATGGTCGACGACCTCGATTCCCAGCAGCTTCCCGGCCTCGACGCAGTCGCGGGTCACGATAACATCTTCAGGGGATGGCGAGGGATCGCCGGACGGGTGGTTGTGTGAAACGATCAGTGATGATGCGTTCTGGCGTAGAGCGTCTTTGAAGACCTCGGCCACGCGGACGACGGCCGTGTTCAGGCTGCCTTTGTAGACCGTTGGTGTGGAGATGACCTCGTGCCGGCTGTTGAGAAGGATGAGCCGCATGTGCTCCTGCTCCAATAGCATCATGTCGGGCATCAGCAGTTCGGCGGCATCGCCGGGTGTGTTGACTCTGCACCGGGGTTCGTGGGTCATGGCCATCATGCGCCGGCCAAGCTCAAGCGCTGCCTGGATGCGAATCGCTCTGGCCTCGGTCATTCCCGGCGTGCGCGCCAGCTCCAGAATACCGGCCACGTATAATTGCTGAAGACTCTCGTATGTTTCTGTCAACGTCCGGCCCAGTTCAATGGCCGTGGCAGTGCCACCGCCGGAGCCGATCACGATGGACAGCAGCTCCCACAATGCCAGAGCTTGCGGGCCATAGCGATGCAGCCGGTCCTGCGGGTATTCCCCGGCCGGAAGCAAGTGCGTCGCTAGTAGTTCGTCGTCCCAACGGAAAGGGAGCTCGGCCTGAACCGGCAGATAACCTCCTGCTCGTATGCTATCACACGCGGTTGGCCTCTAAGGCGACCAACTGCGTAGGAGGTATCAATTGGCCAGTCGATTCCGGTCATGTTATGCATGAAACCGGCCTCGTTTCCGCCCGCGACCTTTCCCCTGAACCGGAACTTCAGAGAAGCGACAAATGGGCAAAGGCGGCGCATCAACCGCGATCCTGTTTAGTCTGAGGAAGCGAACGGTGTGGACGTTATGTCCACACCTGGTGGCCGTAAAGCATGATTTGCCAGCCGCTAGACTATATTGGCGCGTATTGACCGGTTTCCTGTCCAGAAAGGACGCAGCCCACTAGTCCGGCGCTCGGCGGCCCGTCAAACCCCTGTCTCATTGCCGGCAAGTGGGCGACAAAGCGCCGCAGCCAATGTAGAATTGGCCTATCGAGGACAATTTCCTCTCTGTTGAGATTATGCCTGTCGTTGTTACGGTGACAGATAGGGCAAAAAGGAAGGGGTGAGGATAGCCTCACCCCTTGTAGGATTATCGAATAAGAACGAGGAAGTCAATGACCGACCTGACGATCATCAGACAGCACGATGTCACTTTCTATGAAGACGAATTGACCGCAGTTCTGACCCGCGACGGGCGGGTATTCGTCTCTCTAACACAGATGTGCAACGCTCTGGGTATCGACCCTGCGACCCAACGCACCCGCATACGCGACCACGATGTGCTAGGGGAGGGTATGGAGCAGATGACCATCGATACGCCCGGAGGCTCGCAAAAAGTCTACATGGTCCATGCCGACCTTGTGCCCATGTGGCTGGCTGGCGTGCGCGTCAAGGCAGTTAGGGAAGAGGTCAGGGACAAGCTGAAGCGATACCAGATCGAAGCCGCCAAGGTGTTGTGGGAAGCCTTCCAGGAGGGCCGCCTGACCACCGACCCGGCGCTCGATGATCTGCTCCGCAGCGACTCCGATGCCGTCCAGGCTTACAAGATGCTGCAGGCCCTGGTGAAGCTGGCTCGCAACCAGATCCTGCTCGAGGCCCAGCTGCAGACCCACACCGAGCAACTGATCGACCACGACCAGCGACTGGAAGATATCGAGGCCACGCTGGGCGACACCGGCCGCCTAGTCACGCCGGACCAGGCCAGCCAGATCAGCCAGGCAGTCAAGGCCGTGGCCCTGGCCCTGGGCAAGAAGAGCGGCCGGAA
>JRYI01001436.1_pt1 | contig 60623 bp, 51 predicted proteins | sample 235361 | NCBI WGS metagenome assembly JRYI01 (sample SAMN03074212, study PRJNA261471) | activated sludge metagenome | biome: Common Effluent Treatment Plant; feature: Wastewater; material: Activated sludge; isolation source: activated biomass in a lab-scale reactor treating industrial wastewater at...
GTTCCGATCGGCGGCGGCGGAATTATTTCGGGTACGGCGATCGCGATAAAAGCAATGCTGCCGAATTGCCGGGTTGTCGGGGTTCAGGCCGAAAACGTTGCGGCCGTGCCGCCTTCTCTTGCTGCCGGCGAACCGCTTCAGGTGGATTCAAAACCGTCGATCGCCGACGGAATTGCGGTAAAACGGCCGGGACAGTTGACACTTCCCATAATTGCCAAGCTCGTCGACGAGGTCGTGACGGTCTCCGAAGAAGAGATCGCAATGGGCGTGTTTCACTGTGCACAGAATTGCAAGTTGGTCGTGGAAGGCGCCGGAGCATCGTCGATAGCGACGATCTTGGCCGGGAAGATCGATCTGAAGGATGGCGAAAAGGCATGTGCCGTGCTGGCAGGCGGAAATATCGATGGCAACCTTCTTGCAAGGATCATCGAGCAGGCCCTAGTTCGGCAGGGACGCTACGTGATATTCAAACTTCTTGTGCCGGACCGTCCCGGCGGGCTTGCGGCTATGTTGAATCATGTCGCAGAGACCGGCGCGAACGTCATCGAAATATTCCACCAGCGTGCGGTATGGCTTGCGCCGCTTGGCCGTGTAGGCATAGAGGTGATCCTCGAGGTCCGCGATGAAGAACACACTAGCGAAGTCCAACGCCACCTCGAAGAGACGGGCTATCACGTTGAGCGCCAAGGCCAGGGGAACTGGGACGCCGAATGATCGAGGTCTTTTGGCCCCTTATTCAGAACGTCGCATCCGGATCGGGCCTTTCGGCATCATGGTGCGGGAATGCTTCCGTAGTTGCTAGTCCGAAGTACTCAACTTGCTNNCATCAGTACGCAGTGCCCGGCCTTCAACGCCTGTTCGTAACGTTCCATAATGACGCGGTCAAAGGTAATGTTACGGAAGTTGCGCAGGAGCGTCGCCCCAAGGCCATGGTCATTGCCCGAAAAGTCATAACTAGCCGCACCTTCCACGCCGCAAAAGAGTGTAATGTCAGCGGACGAGAAGCCCGCATCCCCCAATCTCCCAACAGCATCACTTCCCGAAGAAGGATCATCGAATATTCCCATTAAATGGTACAGCGGGTCGGGCCTGAAAGTTTGTTGACTGTTTATTTCAACGGGTCCGTTTTCTTCATTGGCAACCATATGCGTTCCTCCTTGTGTTGTGGGATGCAGGGTCTAATTTTTCCTCAAAAGGTTCTCAGTGTAAAGTTCGCGGTAGGCACGATAGTTATTCATCACTTTAAAGACATAATTCTTTGTCTCGGCAAATCCGATCTCTGACGCAAAAATTCCCGCTTCCTTCGGGTGACTCCGAGCGAGCCAGCGGGCGGCATTATCTTCACCACCGTTGTAACTTGCGGCGATCGCCTCGTAGAGGCCGTTAAATTGGCTCTTAAGATCAGCAATATACTCCACGCCGATCGCTATGTTGGTCCGCGGGTTGTAAAGGTCGTCGGGCTGGAGTTCGGGATATCCGGCCGCGGCTTGATATTTTGCAGCGGTATCGACAACAAGCTGTAAAAGCCCGCGTGCCGCCGACGGCGACTTAACGCTTGGGTTGAAAGTGCTCTCCTGCTTCATTATTGCCATAATGAAGCGAGGGTCGACGTCGTTCTTCTTCGCGAATTCCAATACTTCGCTTCTGAACGGTACGGGGTAATCTTTTGCTGACGAGCTGGCGACTATACGCTTTACTCGTGAGCCGCTGCCGCCAAGCTTGTCGGCCGCAAGGCCGCCATAATACGAAGAATTGGCTGCGAGAACGCTGTATTCCGCCTGAGCTTGAGCACGCTTTCCGCTCTTTTCGAGAGCGAATGCTCGCATGTACGCGATCTCATCCTTTGAGACCATTGACCGGCTGAATCGATTTAGCGCAAGCAGTAAGTCCGCGGCAGAGATCGCGGCGGGCCAGTTCATTCTGTAGATCTCCATTCGGAGCCGTCCATCTATGGCATTCGTTTCTGTCGGTGTTCCGGGAAACGAAACGCGAGCCTTTTCGACCCAATCATTCGCCTTGTCGTAGAGACGAGCTTCGCGATAGGCGTCAATGATGTTCAGATAGGCGGACTCGATGCGTTCGCCCGCAGGATACATCACCGTATATTTCTCGTAGGCCGCCGCGGCTTCGATATTGTGCCCTAATCGGACATTGCACGCGCCCAGGAACGCAAGGCTCTCACGCCCGTCCTTTGTTGCCGGGTAATCCTTCGCAGCTCGTTCAAACCAAGGTATCGCTTTGTCATAGGCACGCTCCCACATCAGCGAGCGTCCCATACCCATGAGTGCGTAGCTCATTTCGGGGGCATCCGGGAAATTATCGATGATCAGCTGAAAGTGCTCTCGGGCTTCGGGGAAATGGCGGTTTTCGAGATAGACCCGCCCTCTTGCCGCGTGTTCTTCCGCCGTTAGAGGAAGCAGATCGCCATTAGCCGACCGATTCGACCGATCTTTGCCGGTTACGTTTCGCAGAGAGCTGTCTGACGACTGCGCACAGCNNAAACTGTGCAGCAGATCTTTCTCATAGTTATTTACAAGTTCTTGGGTAAAATTGCTTGGCGGATCATCCGGAACATGTAGTAGGTTACCCGAAAATTAGACGATCGGGCAAGATTCTCGGTTCGCTACAAACTCCATCCGCGTGCTATCATCTAACCTTTTTAGAACCTATGAAGATAGCATTGAACGGCGCGACAACAATGTACGCCGACTTGGAAACTGATATAAAAGCGGCATCAGCCGCAGGCTTTGATCTCATCGAATTATGGAAGAGCAAGCTGCTGAAATACCTTGAAACGCACACTGTTGACGACCTGAAACTTGCTTTGGCCGAAGCAAGGCTTATGCCGTGGTCAATAAACTCGATCGAGCATATTTCCTTCCGGGACGAAGAAGACTTCGAGACTATCAAGGCCGAATGCCGACAGCTTGCTGAGATCGCGAACGCAATTGAATGCCCATATATCGTCGTTGTTCCCGGAAAACTTCCCAAGAACTCAACGGAAGACTCGTTGATCGAAGGCTCAAAGAAGGCCTTGAACGACCTTGCCGACATCGCAGAGTCCTACGGCGTCGGACTTGCATTTGAATTTCTCGGACAGACGGATTGCAGCGTTCAGACGCTTGATCTCGCAAAAAAGATCGTCGAACAGGTCGATCGAAACAGTGTTGGGCTTGTGATCGACTCTTTTCATTTCTATGCAGGGAATTCGACATTCGAGGCGATCGATACGCTCGATCCTGAGAAACTCTTCATATTTCACATAAACGATGCTGAGGACCTGCCGAGGGAAACTCTCACAGACGCGGAGCGCTTGTATCCGGGCAAAGGTATCTTGCCGCTCGGCGAAATGAAGAGGCGCTTTGACGGCATCGGTTACGACCGCATGGTGAGTATCGAGATATTCAGGCCCGAATATTGGGAGCATGATCCGTTCGAAGTCGCCCGGATCGCCAAGGAGTCGACCGAGCGTGTACTTAATATCGGGAGATATGCGGTGAGAGGTTCGGTGGGCCAATGAGCAAAGTAAAGATCGGAATAATCGGAACAGGATACATCGGCAACGTTCACGGCAGAATATATTCTCGCGACGACCGTGTGGAGGTCGCTGCCCTTTATGACATTATCCCGGAGCGTGCGGAAAAGGCGTCAAGGTCGATAGGCGGCCGTGTCTGCGAAACGCGCGAGGAACTGCTCGATAGCTGCGATGCCGTCCTCGTTTGCACGCCAAATCGGACTCATAAGGAGATCGCGACCGCGGCCGTGGATGCCGGTAAACACGTATTCTGTGAAAAGCCGTTCGCTATCGGCATCGACGATGCAAAGGAACTGCTAGCGACCGCGAATAGTTCAAAGGGTATCTTCCAGGTCGGCCACAACCGTCGTTTTGCCCCGGCATATGTCACACTCAGGGAACTCCTCAAGGACGAGGCGGCCCACTCCGCGCATATCAAGATGAATCGCGGCGAGTTGAAGAATCCGGTTTGGACTGGCGATGTTGGTGTCACGGGCGGTTTTTTGTACGAGACGACGATCCATCTTTTCGATATGATCCGCTACCAGTTCGGCGAGATCGCGGAGCTCGCCGCTTATGGCTCGCAGCATGAATATCCGGAGTTGGACGAATTTTCAGTAATATTTAAGTTCGCGAGTGGCTTTCATTGTACTTTTGCGTCGTCATCGGATGCGAGTTGGCATTTTCCATTCGAACGGATCGAGGTCTTTTGCCATCACCGAACCATTATGACCGAAGAGATGGAGCGGATCGTGGACTCGCGGGGAATGGACGCCAACTTTGATACAACTACGTTCCATATGACCGAGAAAGAAGAGCGTTGGGGATACGTGCAGGAAGACGCCGCCTTTATTGACTCGATCTTGGCGGGCGAACCGCCGCTTGTATCCGCCGACGACGGATTTAGGTCTGTCGAACTGGTCGAATCAGTTTATAATGCTATCAGGACGGGCGAACGCGTGAAATTCTAACGTTGGAACTTCGGCCCGGATCCGACGTTTAACTATCTCGATGATGCGTAAATGTACAAACTGCGGAAACCTGAATGCGGACGAAAGCAATTTTTGCCGCTTCTGCGGTACGCGTGCTCACACCTCTGCGCAGCAATTTCCGCCGAGTCAGCATTATCCGACGCAGCCGGTAAACAACTCAGTGTCGGAATCTCAGCTTGATACCGGTAACGATCCGTACGGGTTTAGCCCGCCGGCGCCATATTCCTGGAAGACCGATGAGTTCCGCACGAATAATCAGGCGCGAAAGACATTGAATCTTCCGCCGCAGGCATTCGCCGAACGACCGCCGAACCCGGCGCATCTTGCCAATTTTCAGAATGGGCCAGTGGCGGCGAACTATCGCTGCATAAATTGTGGAACGACTTTCCTGCCTCGGATCGAAAGGAAGATTTCGCAGGCCGGTTGGATCACTTTCGCATTGCTGCTAGTCTTCTTTTTTCCGTTATTCTGGATAGGCCTTTTGGTCAAAGAAGATCAGTACGTCTGTCCAATGTGTCGTCGACGCGTCGCTTAACGATAGTAGTAGCCTTGCGGATGTCGAATGGTGACTTCCGGATTCGAACTTTTAACTTCCACGCGGTGATATCCCTTTTTCATATGGGTAGAGAGATAGGTCAGTGAAAACTGTCTTTTCAGCGCCATATTGATGTCGTCAAAGAATGGCGTGAGCGTCACAGGTGCGCCTGACCCTTGTGAATAGGAACGTCCGCCGGTCTCATATGAAAGTCGATCGAGGCCCGCTTGGCCCGCGATCGATCTGACACCAAGGTTTTCAGTCAGCCCTGTCGGAAAGTAAAAGGAATAGACCGCAACGCCGGTACGCTGTGCCCGCGAGATCGCTCTTTCGAGATCAGGCGCGTGAAGGACACTTCCCGGAGCCTCTCCCTCGGTGACGTCGAAGCCATCGGACACAAGCAGTATTGCCCGCCGTCCGGCAGGCATAGCCTCAAATCGCTTTATTGTGGTGGCGACACCGCCATACGGTCCGGTTCCCGCCGTCGCAACACTGCCGCTCACGATACGCAGGGAATCTGCCGCCTTCGAAAGGTCGGTGGTGAAGCGCTGACGTGTCCCCATCGACCCACCGCGCAGATAGCCGACCATTACGCGGCTGCCTTCGGGAAGCTGTCTTATGAAATCGCCGATCGGTTTGAGCTGAAGATTGAAACTGGAAACGAGTTCATCCTGAATGAGAACGGCGAGCGTTATCGGTGCATCATTCGTGCTCCGAAGGGAAAGTATCTGCTGGGACTCCTTGTCCTCCATCACGCTGAGCTCGGCGGCATCAACTATCTCATCTACCTTTTTTTCTTTCAGTTCTTGTCTGGTGAAGATCGAGATCGGGATCGTTACCGTGCGAACCAGAGGTTTTGTCTCTTCCGGCGGTTGTGCGGCCACCAGTAGAGCGGCGGCTCCTAAAACGCAGCAAACAACGGCCATTTTTGACAGGTAAGATCTCAGCATAGGCAATGCAGAAAAAGAGCTAAAGGATTTTTATACCATTTGCGATGATACATTCAAAGGAAAAGTTTGTATCACGGAAAGGAAATAATTGGATCTTTCGCGTAAAATACGACGTAAGATGCTTATCGATACGCTCGCATCGCAGGATATCACTAAACGCGACCTTGTCCGCGGCAGGCGGCTGCTAACGGCCGCGATCGTGTCTCCCGTCGCTGGCCTCAGCGTGCCTCTTGTACTCACGCTTGTCCTTACATTCTTGTTCGGAGCCAATCCTCCGGCTGCCATAACGATCTTCTTCTTCGGGATGATCGGGACGGCCTTGACCACACTGATCGGACTCTTCTTTACCGCCTTTTTTCTGGTGAAAAGGAGTAAATGGCGTCGCGACCTGCGCGAACGGATCGCAGCCCGCGGGATAACCTCGCGTGAGATCGACTGGTTCCGAGCGGAGCTACAGCCGAAGGAGAAGAAGACCCTGGATGGCCTCCGAAGGTCGGATGAACTGCTTGCCGATACCTATGCCGACTATCTCGCATCAAAATTGACCGCAGCAAGGATCACGAGGTCAGCCCGGCAGGAGCTTAGCTTGATGAAGCGCCGTCAGCAGAAGCTCCGCCAACTGGGCACGGAAGGTGCCAGGAACCTGAAGGCCGAGATCGATGAAGATATAGCTAAGGTTCTCGACATCCAGACGCGGGCTAAAGATGCGATCGCAGAGGCGCAGACAGGGATTGAGCGTGTTGAGGCGACGTTCGCTCGCGGCGGCACGATTGCTGATTCGGACATTACCCTGAAAAAGCTTTCGGCTCGAACGGCGGATCTACCTCACGCCCTTGAGAAAGCACGCCTGACCGATGAAATTCGACGGGAACTGGAGAATGGTGATGATGGCGAAGGATAACCGCCTTGCCGTTCTAGCGAGTTGAATTGAACCTGTATGTTACAGGTGGGCGGCATTTGGAATCCCCTATTGAGTCTCCCTTACAGCCGGCCCTCCGGCGTCAGCTTTCGTAAAAGCACGCACTGGACGCGGCATCTTGCCTCCCGGTATTCAAATGTTGGCTCAACTGTAGTTTCGCCGGGTACGAACAAGGCAGTAAACTTCTTTCGCCTGAAGTGATTTTAACACACCATGGGGAACGTGAAGCAAGAATTTTCGTCGTTGATCTGGTCTGTGCGAAGGCGGACAAGGAAGGTTCAAGAGAGGCCGGCCCGATTCTTTAGAACACGGTCGAGCATCTCGCTGCATTCAGAGCTGCGGCTGCCAAGCTGGCCGTCAACGTTTCGCTGACTGTCTTGTATCTGGTGAAGTTCGTCTGCAATATGCAGAGCGGCCAAAATCGCAACTTTAAGGGAATCAACCGTCATTGTTCCCGAAGAGATCTCTCGCATCTTTCGATCGACATAGGCGGCAAGGTCGTGAATGTAGGTATTATCGCCGTCGGATCGAATGCTGTATGTTTGATTGTAGATCTCGACACGCATCGTCGAGGTCGGATCGTCGCTCATACTTTTCCTAAACGGCAACGGCGGCCGCGATCTCAGGATCTATCTCCGTCAGAGCATCGAGCATCGCCTCTACCTTTGCCTGGATCGCTTCACGTTCACTTAAGAGTTCATTGACCTTTTCACCGTCAATTCCATCGCCGGCCGCGGCGTGCGATAACTCTGTGCGGAGTCTGGCCACTTCACCTTCGAGACGTTCATTATCCTCGCGCAGCTTCTTTACTAGCTCGATCGTTAGGTAGATCTTGTCCTCAAGGTGAGAGAATTTTTCCATTCCAGAAAGGCCGTTCATCAAATTGGACTCCACAATTATTGCCGCAAGAAGTTCGCGGTGATTGATTATTGAACGAATCGACGCGAACTTCAAGCTAAGGTAGAAAAAAAATCTATTTTCGCGGACGCAGCCCGAGTTCGCTATCGAGGCGCGCAAGCAGTCGGGAGTGAGAGTATTCGACATCTTCCTCCGATAGCGTACGCTCCGGACTGCGATATTCAACGCGGATCGTTACCGCACGATGACCCGGCGAAAGAGAACCGCCTTCGAAGACCGTGACCAATCCGACGTGTTCGATCAGGGGTTCACCCGATGTCCGGGCAGAGCGGAGAATGGCCGCAACCGCCGGCGTCCTGCCGACCTCGAACGTTACGTCGCGGCGGACCGACGGAAACTTCGCGATCGGAGTATAGCTGGACGTCCTTCGATTCGCAGCAAGCACTGCGGTCAGGTCGAGTTCGCCGACAAAGACAGGCTGGCGGAACTTGTACTTTTGTGCGATCTCTTCGGACAGCCTCCCCAAGGCACCGACCTTGTTACCGGCGATCAAAATAGAGGCCGATTGTCCGGAACGAAGATGGAGCAGGTCGGCGGCCTCAAACTCTGCGGCTTCGACGCCGGCGGCTTCAAATGCTCCTTCAAGTGCTCCTTTTAGATCGAAGAAATCGAGGGTACGTTCCGGCTCAACCCTGTCGGCATGCAGGTCGCCGCCGGACCCGACAATGCAAAGCAGCTCGCGTTCGGTCGGCAGCTCACCCGGTTCTTCCGAGATAAACGCCTTGCCGATCTCGAATAATCTGACGTCGCGAACCTGATGATTATTATTGAGCTTTACAGCATCGAGCAGGCCGGGCAGAGCCGTTTGGCGCATTCGGACGGCATTCTCGATAACGGAATCGCGCAGCGTCACCGGATGAGCCCGATCGCTGCCGTCAAGCTTCGGAACTGGCTGAAAGACGCCGTCCCAATCCGTATCGATAAAACTGTACGATAGAGCCTCGCTGTAGCCCATGTCGATCAGGCAGTTGCGAACCGCAGCCTTCTGCGGTTCGGCGGCTTGAAATTCACCCGCTCCGCTCGCCGGTGGAAGTAACTGCCGGATGTTCTCGTATCCGGTATGGCGTGCGACTTCTTCGACAAGATCCTCTTCGATCGAAATGTCATACCGCCAGCTAGGTGAACAAAATACACGCAATCCATTCCGATCTTCGCTTTCGATGCCGAGGGCGTCGAGGATCGAGACCGCTTTTGACTCGGATACTTCCATGCCGGTCAGGCGGGCGACAGCATTTGAAACATCGCCGCATTCGATCTCGGTGCGATGGATCGGTGTCGGGTAGATGTCGATGAACTCCCCCTTTTCACCGCCGGCAAGCTCCAAAAACTTCTTCAAAATGCGGCGCTCGTTATACTTATCTTCGGCTCCGCCGATGACAAGCAAATGGCCGCCTATGATCTCTCGATCGTGAGTATCAGTCATTCAAAATTTATTGAGACTTAGTATTCGATTTTTGATTAACGCCATATTGTAGCAAACTGCCTCCAAAATCGTCTATTTCCCAGTCTCACGCTGATCACGTGTAAGCAACCAGCCTCGATGTTTGTTCCGTTCCGCCCGCAGCGGAACAAGCGGAACAAAACGGAACAAAAATAGGCGTTTTTTGAGGCTCGTCTTACAAATTGTGTCACTTTCCACCATCTTCAGTGCCTCGTCCGCAGTCAGAACCGCCTGCGTTAGCGGGCGGTCAGCATGCAGAAGCCCGCAACCGTTAGGTTTTCAAACGTCGTATCGGCTGATTGCTCAAAGCTGACGGCTCACGGCTGACAGATGTAGGTAACCCCTGTTTCCTTTGCTTATTTATCCAACAAGAGAAAACCGCAAAGAACGCAAAGGCCTCAGTCAGAACCGCCTGCGTGAGCGGGCGGTCAGCATTGCAGAAGCCCGCACGTCAGTAAGGGCGTAACACTCAACGCAACTTCCCCCCGAATTGCCACGGCATTTATGCCGTGGATCAGGGCAGAGGACCAAAGTCTCGGAGGCGGCTTGCCGCCGACATGGCCGTCTTTTGTCCCAGCCAAAACGCTCGTGGGACAACGAGATGGACAACATAACCGCCAAGTTTCAAAAGAAAAAAGGCTGTTCGGAGCGTTGTTCATACGCCCCGAACAGCTAGAGTAACTGCCGATCGATCCTAGTTCTGGGCCGGAAGGTATCCGGTCGCAATAGGTTGATCGGTCGCAAGGCCGAAGTTGGCAGTTCCGCTACCGCCGGTCGAGAACAGGCCGTACCAGGTTCCGCCGCGATAGACGGCGATATCATCCTTTCCGTCGCCATCATAATCGGCCGGGACCGGGACATCTCCCGAGGTTCCGAACGGAATGTAGCTCACGCTGCTGTCCGTGGAATTCAGGATATACCAGGTTCCATTCGAAGGCCTGAACACGGCCACATCGTCCTTGTCGTCGCCGTCGTAATCGGCCGGGACGAGTTTGTCGCCCGCTGTGCCAAAGGCATAGACGGCAACGCCGGAACCGTCGGATTTCAGGATATACCAAGTGTTCTCCGACGGACGATATACGGCCGGATCGGACATAGCGTCGCCGTCGATGTTCATCGAGATCGGGATATCCGTCGCGGTTCCGAACGGAACAACGGTCGTTCCGCCGGTCTGCGAGCTCCAGAGGTACCAGTTACCCTCGGACGGACGGAAGATAGCGGCGTCGGCCTTACCGTCACCGTCATAATCGCCCGCAAGCGGAATGTCTCCTGTCCTGCCGAATGCAATGCCGCTGTAGGTAAAGTCATTGCTGTTCAGGATGTAGAAATCCGGGGCACCCTCTGTGTCGTTCGCACGCCAGACCGCAAAATCGGTCTTGCCGTCGTTGTCATAGTCACCCGGGACGAGAGAATCGCCCGCGGCTCCCCAATGAACGACGTTAAGGCTCGAAATGCCGGCAGGAACGCTGCCTGAGAGGTCCATGTACCAGTTGCCTTCTGACGGACGGAAGACCGAAAGATCGGATACGCCGTCGCCATCGAAGTCAGCACGCGACCTGACCGGGGCCGTCGCGCCGCCGCAGACATAACCGCTTGTGACGGCAACGTCATCGATGCTGATGCCGGTTGAGGATACCGAGCTATCGGACGCCATCAACCAACGGAGTTGGACGGATTGACCGACAGCGGCTGCCGGGAACGTACCGGTCGTTGTTATATAACCATTCGCGTTGCCTGTCCACGCCTGTCTGCCGCCGATCGGACTCTGGAAATTGGTACTGATCGTTCCATTGTAGCCGCCCGCGGTAAAGGAACCGCCCGCCGTAACAAAATCTGTCCAGGATCCCGAACCTATCTTGATCTCAAGAACCGCACCATCGAACGTATTCTCGGTGTTGTAGTTGTTTCTGAAAGTAAGGACCGAACCTGCAGACGAGATGTTGAACGCCGGTGATTCGATCGCGGTCGCATTGACCGAACCGGGATCGTTGGCGAACGCCGAATTCGGGCTGGAATTAGCCGGGGACGTAACGGTCGTCCAGGTAATGCCTGTGCCGACCGTCTGGTTTTGAACCCATCCGGTAGGCAGATTCGGGGCCGTAACGCCGTCAAAGTTCTCCGCCATTGCGGTCTGGAGTACGCCCAGGTTATACGCCTGTGTTGTCGAATAGTGCGTCGCACCATCGGCAATATCGAATGAGAGTGTGATCAGGCTTCCGCACGGTGCATCTCCGGGAACTTGGAAGGTGAAATTCTGAGTCGCCGAAGAACCAGGGTTTATCACGCCGTAGTTGATCGGACCGCTCGGATTGGTAATACCGCCCGAGTTTGCCAAGGTCACCGACACGTTTCCGGTCGCGGTACCGCCAATGTTGTTGACCCCGAGACTAACGGTAACCGTTTCGCCCGGATCCGGAACGCCATTTGCCGGCGTGCCGTTGTCAGAAACATAGGCTGCACTGCCAACTAGATACGGCTGGTTGGGATCGATACAGAACAAGCGTTGGTTATCGGTCGTCCCGCCGAAACCGCCGGCCGAAGAACGTCCGCCGATAACATAGAATGCGTCACCAAGGACAGCGCCTGTCATACGTGCACGTGCGGCGGTCATATCGGGCAACGCGTTCCACGTGTTGCTCACGGGATCCCATTTGATCGCAGAGGCAGAAAGGTTCGAGGTAGAAGTTCCGCCTACATAGCCGCCACTGAGCACCCAGCCGCCGCGGTATGCCGTGACAGAAGCTGCCGCTCCCCAACGGCTGACGGGAAGATCAGCGATAGCGGCATCATCCCATGTATTGGTGCCGGGATCATACCGGTACGTCTTCGTCGAGGGAGTTGAACCTGTTTCGGCTGCAACACCGCCGGCAACATACATGTACGTCCCATCAGTGAATGCCGACATCCAACCTTGTGCCGCAGGATACGGAGCGCCGGCCGACCACGAGTTGCCCGCAATATCGTAGATATCGAGGGCTGCTGACGAAGATGAAGTTCCGCCCGCTGAAACATAACCGCCGACCTTGTAGATCTTACCGTTCAGATAAACCGCGGCCTGATTCCAGGTTGCAGTCAGAGTAGAAGTAAGCGTCGTGTAGTCATTCGTTCCAGGATTATAGCGATAGACCCCACCCACACTGGTGCCCGTCGTATCGACTCCATTCAAAATGTAGGCCGACGTGCCGTTTGATACTGCACTTGGGAATTCGAGAGCGGCGGGTACAGACGCAACCGAACTCCAAGAGGTTCCATTGAATTTCTGAGCGGTTGCAATGATCGCACCTCCACCGACGCCGGCGAAAGTGTATAGATCGCTGCCGACCGTCGTCGTAGCCTGGTCAAGGACCGGAAATGACGACGGTGTCGCCGCCGTCCATTCGCAAGGATTGCCTCCTAGCGGCTCCGTAACGATGGCCTGCTGCGGAAAAGAGGTCGCATTCGGGTCGAACTTTACATTCAGTTTTGGAGCATGACGGCTGGCATCCGGTAGATTGGAATCACTCGGAGCGGACCTTAGATCCTGACCGAAAATAACGGCCGGAAAGGTCAACGCCATTAGCAAAAGAAGACTTGTAAAGATTCGTGCTCCTGGTTTTGAAAGCATTCTTACGCATCCAACGAGCGAGTAGTGTCGCATTTTCTTATATCCCTCCATTGAATTTAGGCCGCTAGGATCACGATAGTGATCCGTGGCCACCCTTAAGAAAATAGGAAGCCACCATTAGCGGCAGGAAAAGTAACCCATCCGGATCCAGACGCTGGACCCGGCCGCAATAGCAAATTTAGAAACACATTTAGGGGCTGACCCGCATGTTACCACACATTTTTGGAAAAAAGAACCAACCCGCCGCAATTTGTCAAGAAGTGACAGCAGCGAGAGCGTCTGTCGGCTCTACTTGTCGATCCGCTTTAGGCTGCCCTGGCCGCTGATCTGCCTGTTGCCGGCAACCTTCTCCATTTGTGTCATTGCACGGAGGAAGTTACCGCCCAAGACCTTTCGAATGTCAGCTTCGGAATATCCGCGACGCAGCATTTCGTACGTGATCAGAGGCATATCCTCAACACCATTCATTCCGGCAGGGAGGAAAGGAATGCCGTCAAAGTCAGAACCGAGGCCTACATGATCGATACCGGCAACGTCACGGATATGATCGATGTGGTCAACGATGCGGGTATATGGCGTGACATAAATTGGATTCTCAGCAAAAAGCTTTCGCTGAGCTGCGTTAAAGCCATCCGGATCATCTTTGAATTTTGCCTTGAGGGCATCGATCTCGGGCTTGAGATGCGCTGCTCTCTCGTTCTCTTCCCTGTTCGTGCGGGCATCAAGAAAAGACGGGTAGAAATTTACCATGATGACGCCGCCATTCCTTGCTAACCGCCTAAGAACAGCGTCCGAAATATTGCGGGTGTGGTCGTTGAGAGCCCTCGCCGAGGAATGCGAAGCGATGATCGGTGCCGTCGAAACGTCTAGGACGTCGTTCATCACTTTCTCGGAAACGTGTGATATATCAATGAACATTCCGAGCCGGTTCATTTCCCTCACAACGTCCTTACCAAAATCGGAAAGGCCGTTGTTCTTCGGAACATCGCCATGAGCGTCTGCCCAATCGTGCGAAACGTTGTGGGTCAGCGTCATATAGCGGACGCCAAGGCGATAGAAGTCTCGAAGCGCATACAGCGAATTCTCTATCGCATAGCCGCCCTCGATACCCATCAACACACAGACTTTGCCCTGCCGTTTCGCATTGCGGATGTCGGCCGCACTCGTGCACATAGAGAGTGCTTTCGGATGACGCTCGACCTCGCGATATGTTGCGTCGATCAGATCCATTGCACGCCGCATCGCACCGCCTGTCTTGAGCGTCGACCCTGAAACATATATCGAGAAGAACTCGCCGGTGATCCCCCCGGCCTTCAGGCGCGAAATGTCCGTGCCAAATGGATCGCCGTCCTTGTGATATTTGCCGCGAGAGTCCGTACCGAGATCGAAATCCTCATCGACCATCGGAGAAGTAATATCGTTGTGTCCGTCAACGACGATCGCGGCCCTGTGGATCCGAAGGGCCTTTTGCCAGAGCACCGGATCGGCTCCTTTCGGCATCGTCTGGCCAAAGGTCAAAAGGTTGATAGCAAGTATTAGTATCAAAGAACTTATTGTTTTCATAGTGTTGTAAGACGCTCCCGTCAAAGGGGTTACAGAGCCACAAGAATGCCCGAAGATCCAAAGATGTCTTGGACCGGACCTAGTAGAAAAAGTAATAGCCGAAATTCAGGTCTTCATGTTACTATTAGATGTTGCGCTAACCAAGCGCACATCTTCGTACTACCGCAAACCTTCTATTTGCACTGCTTTATCTTGATCTAAGATCATTAACGAGTGCTCTCGATACTAGCTCGATCGTTCTGATTCCATTCGGTTTTTTAAGATCCTACCTTAGGCATGACGACCGCAAAGAAAAGCTCACAGATCGCCGCCAACGCGGCCGACCGCGCCGCAAACCTCCCTATTATTGCGGCCGATGACAGCGTTTTCCGCCGTTTCATCGAGAACCTGCCCGCAATGTTCTACGCAGTTACGCCGGTGCCTCCCCATAAACCCATCTTTATCAGTCGATCGTTCGAGCGCTTTGGTTATCCGCTGGAAGATTGGTTGAACAAGCCTGATATCTGGGACATCGTGACCCATCCGGACGATCGTGACGAAGTCCTCGGCAAAACCCGCGACGCATTGAAACGCGGTGAAAACACGGACTTTGTCTATCGTGTCCTCTGTGCGGACGGGAGTATCGCCTGGATAAGGGATCGCGGCTGCTTTATCAAGGACAAGGATGGAGTGCCGGTCTGTTGGCAAGGTGTCATCATCGACATGACGCCGCAGATGGAGGCCGACACTGAGATCAAGCGGCGTGAACATTTGTATCGAACATTTGCCAAAAATATCCCTGACACCGGCGTTCTCCTTTTTGACTATGACCTAAGGTACATCTTGGCCGAGGGGCCGCAGATCAAGGCACGGAATTGGACCGCGGATAAGTTTGAGGGAAAGACCATTTTCGAGGTCTTTCCGCCCGATCAGGCCGAGGTATGGGCTCAAAAATACCGGAAGGCTCTTGAGGGTGAAACTCTAAGCTGGCAGGACAAGACCGCCGACGGCTTCTTTTCGACAACCGTTATGCCGATCTGCGACGAAACAAACACAATCTTCGCGGGTATGGTGATCTGGCAGGATGTAAGCGGCCGGGTCGAATACGAGGACAAATTGCGCGAAAGCGAGGCTCGCTACCGCGAACTTTTCGAGAATGCAAGCGACATCTTGTACGTCCAGGACGTCAATGGCAACTACACCTCCATCAACAAGGCCGCAGAGGCAGTTTTAGGCTATTCCCTAAATGAAGCCTTAGGGATGAATTTCGCGGATATCGTCGTCCCGGAGCAAAAGGAGTACGCCGGGGAAGAGTTCCTAAAAAAGGTGGCAGGAAAAGAGACATCCTTTGAAGTTGACTGCATACGAAAAGATGGAGAGCGAGCAACGCTCGACGTTAAAAGCCGACCTATCCTAAAGGACGGAGTTTTCGTTGGCGTGCAGGGTATTGCCCGCGATATTACGGATCGCAACAACGCACAAGAGGCATTACGCAAGAGCGAAGCAAACCTCGCAGCGGCACAAAGGATAACCCACCTTGGAAGTTGGGAAATGGAGCTTAAGGACGGCATTTACTCCGCCGCCAATGTTATCAGCTGGTCCGATGAGGTCTATCGGATATTCGGCTATGAGCCGAGATCGATCGAACCGAGCATAGATTTTATCTACAAGGCGATCAAACCTACGGACCGGGCGATATTCTCAGAAGGCTTCGTCTCGGCAATAAAGGAAGGAAAATTCTTTGACGTAGAGGCTAGGATCGTCTTGCCGGACGGTCGCGACCGACTCCTCAGAACTCAGGCCGAAACCGTGATCGGCCCCGACGGCCGGACCGAAAGGATGTTCGGGACGATCCAGGACATTACCGACGGACGCTATGCTGAAGAAGCGTTGCGGGACAGTGAGGCGCGGTTCCGCGACCTTGTGGAAAATGCCAACGACCTGATCTATACCCATGACATGGACGGATACTTCACTTCGCTGAATCGGGCAGGCGAACTGATCTCAGGCTATTCGCGCGACGAGCTTCTGCAGATGAATTACGTCGACATAGTCGCTCCTGATTTCCTCGAGGCCGCCCGCAGCATGACGCCCAGACGGTCGGAACGCGACAAGCCGACGATGTATGAGATCGAGATCGTCGCCAAAGACGGCCGACGCGTCACACTCGAGGTCAGCACGCGGATCATGTACACGGACGGTGTGCCAGTTGGCGTTCAGGGACTGGGGCGTGACATCACACAGAAACGCATCGCTGAGCAAAAGCTTCACGAGACCGTCTCGCTCTTCTCTTCCACATTTGAATCAACGGCAGACGGCATCGTCGTAATGAGCCTCGACCGGCGGATCATCACCTTCAACACCAAGTTCCACGACATGTGGGGCCTTCCGAGCAATGTAGAACATAAAGGTGATGCCGACGAAATGATCGGTCACATCTGCGAACAGCTCGAGGAACCGGAGCTCTTTCTCGCCGAGCTCGATAGGCTGTACAGCGACCCGTATTTGGCCACCGACACGCTCGTCAGGCTAAATGACGGCCGCATTTACGAACGATACTCCCAACCGCAGTTCACGGATGGGAAGCCGGTCGGCCGCGTCTGCTGTTTTCGCGACATTACCGAACGCACGCTGGCCGAAGAACGTCTGCGTCATTATGCTCTTCATGATCCGCTAACCGAGCTTCCGAATCGGGCGGCATTTATGAATCACCTTCGCGACGCGGTAGCGAGAAGCGAGCGCAGCGAGTACGCCCAATTCGCTGTGCTGTTTCTTGATCTTGACCGGTTCAAGGTCATCAATGACAGCCTCGGCCATACGATCGGAGACAAGCTTCTTGTCGCGATAGCCGAAAAGTTGAGTTCGTGCATTCGGCCAGGCGACATCGTGGCTCGGCTTGGCGGCGATGAGTTCACGATCCTGCTGCAGCGAAGCAGCGATCCGCGCGAGGTCGCCGCCGTCGCCGAAAGGCTGCAAACGAGGATCTCCGAACCATTCAAGCTTGATAACTACGAGGTTTTCACGACAGCGAGCATCGGCATCGTCCTCTCTGGCCAGATACACCGAACGCCCGAAGACTTCCTTCGTGATGCGGATGCCGCGATGTATCGGGCGAAGGAAGGCGGAAAGGCACGCTACGAGATATTCGACCAAGATCTCCATGTAAGGAACATGAACCTGCTGCGTATCGAGACCGATCTAAGGCACGCGCTTGATAAGGATCAGTTCGAAGTTCATTACCAGCCTGTCGTCGATCTTGAGACCGGAAAGGTAAGCGAATTCGAAGCTCTGATCCGTTGGCAGCATCCGGAACACGGACTTGTCGGACCGGAAGAATTTGTCCACGTGGCAGAGGAGACCGGGCTTATAATCCCTATCGGTAAATGGATCCTGAACGAGGCTTGCCGGCAGTTGTCCCTCTGGCAGCGAGATTCGACCCGTCAGCTTACCGTGAGCGTCAACCTCTCGGCAAAACAACTGATGCACCCGACCCTAACAGCTCAGGTTCGCGACGCTATCGGGAGAAGCCGCCTGCATGCATCCCAGTTAAAGCTCGAAGTGACCGAAAGCACGGTCATGGAACACAGCGACAAAGCGTTGAAGGTGCTCAAGGAGTTACGACGTCTAGGTGTTGGGCTCTCGACCGACGATTTTGGAACTGGCTACTCGAGTCTAAGCTATCTGCAGAAATTCCCTTTCCAAAGGCTGAAGATCGACCGCTCATTCGTGAAAGCAATGGACGATGACGAAAAAAGCTCTCTGATCGTGAAAACGATCCTAATGCTCGGAGAGAATCTTGATCTCGAGGTCGTTGCAGAAGGTATCGAGACACGCGGTCAACGCGAAAAGCTCAGAGAACTGAACTGCGGCCTTGGTCAAGGATATCTTTTCTCGCGACCCGTCCCCGCGTCTCAGGCAAAGGATATGCTTCGACGCGGCTTCGCATACATTATCGGCAACGCACACTCACACTCCGAACTACCCGAGGTGATAGAGGTTTGCGACCTTCAATGATTCTTTGGAGTCAACGCGTCAAGAACACGCCCCGCGACGGCCGGTATAAAACCGGCTTCATCCGCGTGATCCACGGTAAAGACTACGAGCACGAACTTTAGTCCGGCAGGCGTCTCTATGTACGCCGCATCGTGCCGTGTCTTGCTAGTCCAACCTGCCTTTGACCATATCTTGATGCCGGACAATTTCCGGTCTAATAGCATTCGCCCGGTAAAGGCGTGCGCCTGATCGTCCGCCGACCCTTTAGCGAATGGATCCCGGTGCAGCAAGGCCATCATTTCCTCCGTCCGCTCCTTATTTGCGATTCGGCCGGTAACGATCTCTGCGAGAAGCCTCGCAACGGCGTCCGTGGTCAGCATATTTCTATTCTCGCCTTTATATTTTCGAGATTGCTGTTCGATACCGTAAGCATCCTCGCAAAAGGTCTTTTGATTCGCGTTGATGTTCTCGTATCCCATCGACGCAAAAAATCTGTTCACGCGGTTTCGCTTATACTGCCAAACCTCAAACTGCTTCTCGGGAAGTTCGGCCCCGCTGGAGGTATCGGTCAAGACATCGAGGATATACTGCGTGGCCTCGTTCGAGGAATCGACGATCATATCGCGAAGTCCCCGCTGAAGTTCTGGGGTGACCGTGACCTTTCCGTCTTCTATTTGACGCTCAAGAGCGGCCATATAGAAGAGCTTAACAACGCTTGCAGGATAGATACGTTCTGTGCCGCGCACGTCACCTTGCTTCCATTCCGCGACATCGCCAAGCACGATCAGCGTTGCTGAAACATCCTGCGAGGTAAAATTCTTTGCCTTGAACTCATCTATAGTGGTATCGACCGCCCCTTTGAGGAGGTTGGCAATCTCACTTTCCTGCACTATCGGCGGCGACCGATAGCCGGAAGGTTTGACGATCTCATGACGGCTCACCTTCTGCCCGAACGTGGCACCCGCGGCAAGGAACAGAGCCAACACAACAAAAAAGTTCCGAAGTCGTTTCATAACTAAAGTTTCACCTTCGATATTTCGAGAATAGAAGCAAAAAGAGTATAAAACAATGGACGCTGTTGAGCGCTACGGCACGTTCAGAATGCAACACAAACTCATCCGCGGCCTCTCTCGAAAGGACTTCACCGCGGTCGTTATAAACACGATAATCGGTGCGGGCGTTTTCGGCTTGCCGGCTGCGATCTATGCGAAGATCGGCACATACAGCCTTCTCGCTTTTGTGGTATGCGCGGCAGTCATCGGATTGTTCGTACTTTGCTATGCAGAAGTCGGCGGCCGTTTCGACAAGAGCGGCGGACCGTATCTTTATGCCAGAGAGGCATTCGGACCGTTTGCCGGGTTCGAGGTCGGATGGCTGTACTGGATCGTCCGGGTAACGACGATCGCGGCAAACACGAACCTCTTCGTCACATATCTCGGCACATTCTTCCCGGCCTCGGATGCGATCCGCATACTTCTCGTGATCATGATCATCGCCTTTATCATGATCATCAATCTCGTAGGTGTCCGAGAATCCACTGCTGCAACGAACATTATGACGGTCGGAAAACTCGTGCCGCTCGTTGCCGTGGTTCTGGTCGGCATATTCTTTGTTGATCGTGGTGCGTTTCAGTTTGGAGCGGTCCCGGCATTCAATTCGTTCTCCGAATCGGTTCTATTGTTGATCTACGCGTTCGTCGGGTTCGAGTCCGCGGTGATCGTTACGGGCGAAACTAAAGACCCGCAACGCACGATCCCCGTCGGACTATTTTCAGCACTCGCGATCGTTGCAATCCTTTATATCGGAATTCAAATTGTCGCGATCGGAACCGTCCCCGATCTCGCGTCCTCACAACGCCCTATCGCTGACGCCGCCGCGGCCATCGCAGGACCGATCGGCGCCGTTGCGGTCACGATCGGCGCTCTCATTTCGATCCTCGGCAATTTGAATGTCGGCCTGCTGGCGGCAACGCGTCTCCTCTTTGCGATGTCGGAACAAGGCGACCTCCCGCAGCGGCTTCGAATAACGTCTGAGCGCTCGCACATTCCATCGACATCTATCGCGTTCACGTCAATCGTCGTCTTGATAGTTACTCTCAATACCTCATTCATCTCGGCGCTCGCGATCTCCGTCGTAACGCGTCTCATTGTTTACGCAACGACCTGCATCGCATTGCCGATATTCCGAAGACAAGAAGACCGGCCAAAAGCCGGATTTCGAGCACCTGCGGCTGGCCTGGTGGTTAGCCTGTCTCTAATTGTGATAATTTGGCTTCTATCGAATGCGGATCTCACCAAACAGGTGATCCCTATCGCCCTAGCGGCCCTATTGGGGGCCGTGATATTTGTGACTTACAGATCGGTCAACGTCAGACCAAGATGAAGAAGTTTTTCCTAGTCACCATTTTCTTTTTGTTGTGCTCTATCGCCGTGGTCGGGCAGAAGATCGAGAATGCGAGCAGACGCACGATAGCTTACGTTTCGTCTTCCGGCACGATCGAGAATGCGTCGAGGCGGACAGTTGGATATCTCTCCAAAAGCGGAACGGTCGAGGATGCGTCTCGGAGAACGCTAGGCTACATCAAGAGCAATGGGACCGTCGAAAACGCAAGCCGGGGTACGATAGGCTATTTGCTGTCTAACGGCCGCGTCGAAAATGCGTCTCGTAGTACGCTCGGTTATATTCTTGAGAATGGCCGCATCGAAAACTCCAGTCGGCGAACGATCGGCTATGCGTCGGGTGTCGAACCTCGAGCAGCCGCCGTTATCTTCTTTTTCTTCGATCTGATCCCTTTGGATTAAAAGAGACCGCCGCCGAGAAAATGCTTTTGAATATAGGCCACCGTGTCGTTTAGAGTCTCTTGGACATCGCGGGTTGAGAAGCCTAGTTCTTCTTTCGCTTTTCCGGAATCGAAATACCAAAAGTGCTCAGCTTGATCGACCTCGCCTGGAGCGACCGGTGAAGCCTTTCCCCAATTCGAATACAGCGACTCGATCATCGTCGCGCCGGCGAACGCCCACTTTTTAGGAACGCGTAGGCTCGGTGCCCGAACACCCGACAATCTTTCAAGCCTCCCGAAAAATTCAGAGAAGAGCATGTTTTCGGCGCCGAGCAAATACCTTTCCTGATGTCTTCCCTTTTCAATGGCAGAAATAAAAGCGGCGGCCGCGTCCCTTACATCTACAAAACTCAGCCCGCCGCTCGGACAGTAGGGAACCTTTTTTCCGAGGAAATCAAGGATCGGCTTTGTCGAGGCCAATCTTTCGTCACCCGGCCCAAGTAGCAGCGTCGGGTTCAATATCACGAGCCGTTTGCCTTCGCCGTCAAAGTTAAGCAACGCAGTTCTTTCCTGATAATATTTCGACGAGTAATACGCCCATCGTGAAATGATCTCGACCGGTGGCGGAAATGTCTCATCGAATATCTCTTCCTCCTTGCTCACGGCGATCGTGCCGCTCGACGACGCCAGAAGGATCGTTCCGGCGCCCGCTTCACTCGCTGCCTCACAAAGCATCCGCGTCCCTTCAAGATGAACACGATTCATTGCTGCGGCGTCTGCGTTATCACGCGAGACCTTGCCGGCAAGATGCAGGACAGTTTCGACATCTTTGAACGCGCGCATCACGTCCTCGGAAGATGTTACCGAGCCTTCGCACGCCTCTACGCCTGCATCGAGCATCCATTCCGGAACACTCGATGCCATCACTCTCAGGTTCTTTTCACCCGCGTCAACCAACTGACGTACTATCTCTGCGCCCAAAAATCCGGTGCCTCCGGTTACGAGTATCTTCTTGGGGACCTTGATCTTAGCTTTTGGTTTCGCTTTAGCCATTCGTAGTTACGATCTTTCCTTTAGCTGAACTATGAGAACTATTCATCGATAACAGGTTCCGCCTTTCGAGCCTTTCGTCGTTCAGCACGCCATTTTTTCCGCACGGCAGCAACGTCAAATTCAACGCGCGTTCCGTCACGAAGATTTTCAACTTCGTGCTGTACACGTGCAGCGATCAGCCTGTACGCTTCGGCATTTGGTACGCCCACCGTCATATCGCGCAGCACTTCGTATGAAAGAAACGCTCCGATCTTTGCACCGATCTTCGCACCGATGCTTGCTCGCTTCGGAATCGTCATACCTTTCGGATAGGCTTCAAAGGTTCCCCAGATATATATCGGCAGGATCCCGACCTTCTGATTCAATGCCAAGTAGCCGATGACGGGTTTGAATTCAGAAATATCGCCTGTAATGGACCGCGTACCTTCCGGGAAGATCAAAGCGTTGTAACCGTCATTCAAGATCCGCGTAACGTGCCTTAGCGACTGACGAAGGCCGCCGCTGCGTTCGATCGGAACAAGCGTAGTGAAGTTGTTCATATACGCCCGCTTATATTTTGTATCGAACCAATAATCTGCCGCCGCGACGGCAACGGTCTGCTCAGCCACTTCAACGCCCAGAGCTCTTTTTACAAGGCCGGTATCAATGTGCGACTCATGATTTGGCGTAACGATAAAATTTACGTGCTGGGGCACGTTGTTCTGTCCTTCTATGGCAGTGTCCAAAACCTTTGAATAGAGTGCGTCCTGCGCAAGATCGACGACCGCATTCCCAACTCGACGCACAAGAGACGGAATATAGATGTCGTCTTCGTCAGGTTTTGCCTCCTCGGCCTTCGCATCGTTCGACAGACGTTTCGATCGATCAAGACGATTGACGACAGTAAGAAGTTCTCGTACTGTCTGCACTTCGTTGAGCGTGTCGGGCATCAGAACGCGTCCACCGGCATCCTCGATCGCCGCCTGAAGCTCGACAAACATCAGCGAGTCAAATCCGAGATCGGCGAGTTTGCTGTCAACGGACACATCGCCGAGCGGTCGATTTGAAACGGTCGCTACTATCTTCCGCATCCATGCGACGTTGTCGTCGCCCTTTGATTCGACGATCGATTTTGTCTTGGACCGAGCCCGATCTTCCAACTTTTCGAGCATTGCGACGACTTCCGGCCGCTTTACCTTTCGCGTCGCTGTTCGCGGAAGCTCGAAAGGCGTTATATGCATCACTTTTATTCGCTTAAAGAATGGAAGCCCGGCGGCGACTTCGCGGAAATGGTCTTCGATCTTCTTATTTACTTCGCTGCGCGACAAGGCAATGTCGTTCTCATAATCAGGAACGACCAAAGCTGCGATCTTTTCACCGCCATCCGCATCAGGAAGCCCAACGACACTCATTTCTTTTATACTCGGCGATTTCGAGTAAAGGTCTTCGATCTCGTCCGGATAGATATTCTTTCCGTTCGAATCGATGATGACGTCCTTTGATCTGCCAACGATAAAAAGATTGCCGTCCTCGTCGATGCGGCCGAGATCGCCGGTGCGGAGCCATCGATCGCGGAGTACTGCTTCAGTCGCCTCATCATTGTTGAAGTAACCGGCCATTACATTTTGGCCGCGCGCAACAACCTCGCCGACACCGGTCGCATCCGGATCTTCGATCTTGACTTCAACGCCCGGCAGCGGCGTTCCGACGCTTCCTTTCAAGAGTTTATTGCCGGGCCTCGTGACGGTAAGAACCGGCGAAGATTCGGTCAGGCCGTAGCCTTCAAGCACCGTAAAGCCAAGGCCATGCAGATCTTTTTGGACCTTCTCGCTCAAAGCAGAACCACCCGATATCAGATAACGTATCTTGCCGCCCATCCCTTGGTGGATCGGGAAGAAGATTATCGGGCCAAGATTGAACGGCGTGTTGTCACGGATCCACGCATTAAAATCGATAACATTGTCCGCAAGGTCCGCGACCCAGTCGCCGCGTTCGCGAAGCCGCGTCTTGATCCTTCGATGCAGCATCTCCCAAAGTGCTGGAACGCCGACCATTCCCGTGACATGTCCGTGTTCGATCGTGCGGGTTAGTTCCTCGGACGTAAGTTCGTTGAGATACGTGATCTGCGTACCGTTCGAGAACGGCGTAAGAAAGCCCGCCGAGAACTCGAATGTGTGGTGCATCGGCAGTACAGAGAGAACGCCATCCGTCAGGTCCATCTCGAGGACGCTCGAAAGCATCGACACCATGTTCACGAAATTCTTGTGCGTGAGCATTACGGCCTTCGGCGTGCCGGTCGTGCCGGAGGTAAAGATCAGGGACGCGACCGTATTCGAAGGGACCTTTGCCGGAAGTAGCGCGTTACGCTTCGCCTCTTCGATCTCTGTCTCGATCTCAAAAACCTCATCAAAACTCCACACGCTTGGAGCAGTCTTCCCGAACTCATCTTTAAGCCTTGTTCTCAGCTCTTCGTTCTCAGCAAGAAGTTTGGGCGAGATCACGATCGCCGCGGCCTCACCGGCCCTTGCAAAATTGACCACCTCATTCATCGAACTCGCGGGATCGATCGGGATCGCGGTAGCTCCTGCTTTCAAGATGCCAAAATACGCCATTCCCCATTCCGGCATATTGTTCGAGAACAGGATCACGCGTTCCCCCGCCTGAATTCCCTTCGCTGCAAAGAAACCTGCGGCACGGAGCGTCAATTCGTTGACATCCTCAAATGTGTACTGTTCTTTACGGCCGTCACGTTCGATCCGCATCGCAACACGTGTCGAGAACCGCTTGACCGACGTATCGAAAAGATCGAGCAGATCACGATAGGTGAATGCCCGCTTCTCTACCGCCTTCAGCTCTTCTTCGAGCGTGGGCAGAACCCATTTCCGCATTCCCGGAAAATGAATATTCAGCCAATAGTCATACCAATCGAGACCTTCCGGATACCATGGTAAAAGCGGCTTCTCCTTTTCCTTGATCGACGAGACGAGTTCGCGCACGTTGTCCGATCGATAAAGATATTCGTTGTCGATCATGAAAGGCTTGAACATCGCAAAGGCATCCATAGTCGCCTGCGTTGATTCCTTGAAATTCTCGGTCGATTTTTTAAGGTCGGCAACGATGTTCCCGATCCGTCCGCCGCCCCAACGAGGCGTTACGCGATCCATCATATCGTCAGCGCGCTTTGCGAGCTTATTCAGCATTGGGGCGGAAGTAAGTTCGTATGCACGCTGCTTCACGGGTGTTGCCTCAACGGCCCCCGCAAGACGGTTGACGAGTTTGTTGCCAGTCTCCTTCTTATCAAAATGCTGACGCTTGTAGAGTCCGACAAGACCGACGATCCGTTTCATATTGTTCGGATTTGAGTCTCCTGACGATGCCTGAAAAACCAGCGGCGGTTTGTCGTCAACAAGAGCTCGCACGGCCGCACCCAGTATCACGCCGGCGACCATATCGACCGGGATGATATCGAGGATCAGCTTTTCGTTCACAGGAATTACCGGCTGGCCACGAAGCGCGATGAGAATGAGCGGTGCGGTCGTCGTAAAACCCTCGTTCCAACCCGGGAAAGGATATGCGACCGAACTTTCGACGATGCTTGGTCGAACAAGGCATTTAACAATGTCGTCCTGCTGGGCAATGATCTGTTCCGCGAGAGATTTCGAATAAGTGTAAATGTTCGTCCAGCCCCAATATTCCGCGCGTTCGGCTCCGAGTTCTGTCGTTCGCTCGCGGATCCACATCTTCCGTTCACGAAATATCGCGGACTTCAATTCTGATTCATCATCAGGATCGCGGCCTTCGTCAATGAACCTCTTTCGGGCAAGCTCGCGAAACTTCGCGGCCTGCACGGCGTCGTCCGCTTCCTGACGTGCCTGTTCACTAAGACGCGCACAATCTTCGACCTCGCGATTAACGTCGAAGGTCGTGCCGACCAGTTCAGTCTTTCGTGGAAAATAACCTACGACCGGCTCATTCTCCCAGATCGCCCCCGAACGTTTTCCTGCGACAAAGCACGTCGAAACATGCACGAGCCGAGGCTTCTTCATCATCCGTGCGAGTTTGATGATGTTGTTCGATCCGACGACGTTGGTCCTCAACGCGGATTCGAGCGGCGGGTTGAAAGTCACGTTGCCGGCACCATTTATGATGATGTCGGTTTCCTGCATTATCTTCTTCGCTTCTTTTTCGTCGAGGCCGAGAAACTCATTCCCGACATCGCCGTTCACTGGCACGACCTTCGCCTTTATAAAGTCTTCGAACTCTTCGCCGTACTTTTCCCTGAGCGGATCGAACGTGTGCGACGTAACGATGCTGGTCCAAAATCTCGTCCGCGACTCGTTCTCATCCCGTGCGCGAACGGTCGCATAGACCTTCCCAATATCCGGAAAATTGTTGAGCAGCATCGACAGCGTAACCTTGCCCACAAAGCCGGTCCCGCCGATAAAGAAGATCGTCTTGCCCTTAAGCGTTTCTGTTGGTGATAACTTCATACGGAACGCGGACGCTCCCGTCCGCAAATGCCGGTTCACCGGCATGATCTTTCAATATTCACATCTCGTGCCTAAGCGGAGCTTGGTCCTTTTCGGAGAAAGAACATCTTTCCGAGAAGGCTGTGATCCGTGTCCTTCTCTAAAAGCGTCTCGCAAGCGTACTTCGCGAAGATCTGCCTTACGCGTTCGGCGTCATACGTGTAAACCGGCACGAATGGCACGTGTCTGCCGCGGAGCCGATTCAAAGTTCGATGAACACCGGGCACATCCCGATAAACGCGGGCGCGCATACGTCCGAAGAACGGCGAAGTGTCCTTGAACGTCGTGTGGATCATCGCGTAACCACCGCTCTTCAAACGCTCCAACAGCTTTTCTATGACCGAATATCCGATCGCAGGATCAATGTGCTGGAGCACGATAAACGTGTGGACAAGATCGTACTCGACGCCCTCATCACGAAGGAATTCATCGACACTCTGCAGCGTGATGTTCGAACAACCGGCGGCCTCTGCATTCCGCTTTGCTTCCCTCAGCATCGCCGACGAAATATCGACGCCGATCGCGTGCTTGCTGCGCGTTGCGAGCGGGATTACCAAACGCCCGACACCGCATCCGTAATCGATCGCGTTCTCGGGTTCAAGATCCTTGCCTAGGATCTCGCGAAACGTCGTCCACACTTCGTCGATATGCTCGCGGCCGGACCCAAGAAAGTCTTCCTTCAGGCCGGCATCAAGATTCGCCGCACGAAACTTATCGTGCGTCGCAACCGCCCAATAAGCCTCGCTCGTCCCGATCTCTTCCCAAAGTTCCTTTCTATCGTCCATTTGCTAAGTCCACTGTCTCGATCAGCTTTTCTTCTTCTTCGCCCCGACAAACCCGATCTTTTGCTTCAGATACTTCGGGTCGCGCATTATTTCGCTGAGCAGTGCCGAGACGGCGCCGAATTTCTGTCCGTGATAGTCGGTAACTTTCTCCAATTCTGCGACACGATCCGCTAGATCTTGATGTAAGGCGAGCAGAGTACGCATCTTAACGAACGCCCTAACCACTGCAATACTTGCTCGTACCGCAGTTTCGCTGTTGAGAACACTCGCAAGCATAACCGCACCGTGTTCGGTAAAGACGTAAGGCAACTTTCGGCGCCCGCCCCGACCCGCTTTTGATGTCACAATCTGTGATATCAAAGATTCAAATTCATCGTTATCTAGCTTAAAAACAAAATCCGTTGGAAAACGAGATAAGTTACGGTTAACCGCTTGGTTGAGCACGCGAGTCTCGACCTGATAGATCGCCGCCAGATCGCTGTCCAGCATCACGCGCTCGCCGCGGAATATGTGGATCTTGCTTTGGACCTTTTCGATTACGGCAAGTTCTGCCTTTTGCTTCTTCTCAGTTGACATTCTAAGATTCAGTAACGCCACCTAGTGACGATCGTTTCCGTAGGGTGGATTTTTGGCTTCGATCAATCCGTTTCTTATGAGCCGGGACTCGATCGAGCCATAGGTTCTTCCGTGCCGGCTCGACAGATCCCCAACGGACATGCCCTGCTTGTATGACTCAGCGAGTACTTTGTCTTCTTCATCCGACCATGGCTTGCCCGCATTGGCTGGGAGACTTCGCTGGCGTGACTCTCTCTTTGCGGCGCCTTCCAACGCATCAGCTGCAGCAAACAAAGCTCGTATAACGTTTGGGTGCTGAAATGGGCTGTTTGTTTCAAATAGCTCACCTGTTGTTGGATCAACACCGTCTGCCAGGGCTCTCACTATCTCCCGTGCATCAGAATTATTCATCTTCCTTTCCACACCTCCTAATCCGTCACGCTGCACAGGCCGATGATCGGTTGGTGGAGCATCGTGATCTCGGCGTTGCGGCCCATGTATGAACGTGCCATTGCGATCGCTTCGGTTAAATTATCGGCGCGTTCCCAGCCGAGCATTTCGGGAACGTGTGCGTTCTCGGCGCCGGCGACGATGACGTGGCCGACGTGCTGACGGCCGTTCTCGCCCCAATACCACATAAAGAACGGATGCGCGCCGTGATACGCATTCCCGCGGCGGTACATCTCGATATAGGCCGGATTCTCGGCGAATTCGCGTTCGTATTTCTCGCGCAGATAGAACGCGTCACGCGATTCCGGCAGCAGCCGATGAAAGAACTCGATATAAGACGGATGGAATTTCGGATCGAACTCGTCGAAGCACGGATGCGTGATGATCATCACACCGCCTTTTCGCAGGAGCGGTTTGTTCCGATACATATTGAAGTGATACCCGAGGGCCATCACCTGTACGAGCAGCGGATTGAGCGCCGAATAGACGTTGTATGGCGAAATGTCCGGGATGCCCGTGATCATAATGTCGCATTGCCCTTTCTCCGGGATCTCGTATTGCCGGTAATTCAGTTCGAGGATCTTTTCGTGAACGGGTTCGGTGCGTCCTGCATAGCAACCGATCAGCTCGTATTGCGCAGGGATCGCGTGGAGCATCTTGCGACGTGCGCCGCGAGGCATCTTCGAGAACGTACGCGCCATCGCCTCCCACTTCATACGATCCATGAACGAGAATTCGTCCTCGTTCCGCGTCAAAATGTCGTAGCCGTCCGAGAACATCTTGTTGTTCAACGCCGTCTCGACGTGAAATACCTTGCAGTTCTCATCGACGAGCTTTCCGAGCCGAATGACCTTGTGATTCAATTCCGAGGCCGGCGGATCCATATACGAATGCGAATCGCGAATGGTCTGCGGTTCGTGGTGCGCTCGAAGCGATTCGTAATCGCACAGTCCGACCGCGACCGACTTATGCCCGCCGTCCATCGGAACAAGATTGATGTTGAGGTAGATCAGAAGATCGCTCTCGATCGCGCGTTTGTTCACACGCAGCGGTTCGTTGTGCCGCGTGTGGCCGAGCGTAACGAGTTCGTCGTCGGCCTCTGCGTCGTGGTTGTAGTAGCGGTCGGGATAGTACGCGTCGAAGATCTTCGAGCCAACCATTCGCTTCATTTCCCACGCGGTCATCTTGCGGTGCAGCGAATTCGCGATGATCAGGTGAATGTTGTCCACGCCGTTCGCCGCGCATAGATCGAGCACGATCTCGATCATCGTCTGCCGCATATCCGGCGTCGCCATCGGCGGCAGCGGTAAGCTTATGTCGTCCATCGCGATCGTTACGCGCATTCCCGGTTCCAGCAGCGCGTAAAGCGGCTCCATTTCGAGCGGATGATTCAACGCATAGCGGATCGCCGCCTCGCGGTTCGGCAGTCCCTTGATCGGCGGATTCGGATAGATCACCCGTGTCCCAACCGGAATGTCCTCAAGGATAAAATCCTCGCCGTTCGGCATTATCCGCGGCGCCGAATCCTTGTCAATGTACACGATCGATTCGTGCGTCTTTCGTCGTAGCTGTAAAGCCATATATTCTTCAAGCCCGCAATGCGGGCGACCAGCCTAAAGCCTAGGGCGTGAGCCCTAGGAACGTCATTCAAATCACCGAAAGCCCGCAATCGCGGGCGGCAGCGTTCCCAATTCCAAATATCGGTCATCAAACTCCACGCCGTTCTTAACCAGCAACTCAACAAACTCATCCCGAAAATCGCGGTTCGAATGATGGATCTCCTGTTCGGCGATGTATCGCCGCACTTTCTCAACCTGCGACGCGCTCCGAGTCCAAATCAATGTACACGATCGCTTCATGCGTTCTTCTGCGTAGTTGAAGTGCCATCTAATGGGCTCCTTGATAGCTCGCAAGCCGTGATTTTATTTTCCGAACCAGTTTCCGACGGGCCGACGGATCCGAAAGCTTGAACTCTTCCTCAAGGGAAAAGCAGTGTCTGATTCGTGGATAACCATGAAGAATGTCATTCTCAAGAGTCAATAAAAATTCCTGCTCGGTGTTTGTCTGTCCATGACCATTAAAATGTGGAAAGTAATAGACCATACCGTCCAGCCACTCATCAATAATTTCTTCAGGCAGATACCCATGCATAAAATAAAATAATTCTTCATGGCAAAGGTCGACATATTGTCGGGTTGCTCGACTTTTTTCAAGTGGATCGGGTGAATTCAAAAGAGGCATGATTTGTTGAAATCGGTCCGTGCAGCTTACTATGACCGCAAAGCTAAGTTGCTTCTTTGAAGTCCGGTACCCATGGGCCGCATAAAACAGAGCAACTACCCCGGCAATACCAACCGCTATTCCTAAAAACTCTTTTACGTAATCCAAAATCTCCATGGCAGCTTTGACCAATCCTATTTCAGATCAACGACCGCCCAGTCGTGCTGGCGGGCTGTTTGTTTTAGGCGAAAGTCCGGGCAGACGGCGACGGGATGGCCGACGATCGAGAGCATCGGGAGATCCGAAATGCTGTCGGAATAAGCGTAGGAATCGGATAGATTGACGTTCTCTCTTTCGGCATATTCGCGGATCCACTTCGCCTTTGTCGCGGACGCCATCACGGGCGGCAGGACACGCCCCGTTGCATAGCCGTTCACGAATTCGAGGCGGTTGGCGACAAAATCATCTATACCAAGGTGATCCATCAGCCGTTCGATCGTAAAATCCAGCGCGCCGGTAAGCACGACCTGCCGCTGGCCGATCTTCTTTCCCTGTGCGATAAGTTCAGGCGTGCCGGGAAAGATCGCGGGCTTTAAGACCTCCTCAAAAAGTTCCTCGGAAAAATAACGCAGGCGATCCTGCGAAAACCCTTCGTAGCTGCGAAAGAAGACCTCGTTGAAAACGTTTCGCGAATAAAGATCGGCCACGCCAAAGAACGGCAGTTTCACGAGCGTCTCGACGCTCTTTTTGGTCGTCTGCCACAGCCCTTGCTGGCGTTTTGCATAGAAGGCGAGCGTGTGGACAAGATTTGTGCTGACGAGCGTACCTTCAAGATCGTAGAATGCCGCTGCGGTTCCGATTTTACCCATGTTCGTTACTGTGCTATGTTTGTCTCGCTAAGCGTTAAGATTTCTTTTGATAGACGGATTTTACCACCGAAAGCCCCTTTTTGAAAGCATTTCAGTGGTTGGTTGACGAAATAATTACAATTTGTAATTACAATGTATTTACACAGCAATGCGAAAAGCTATATTTCCCGGCTCTTTTGACCCGATAACCAACGGCCACCTCGATATTCTCGAGCGCTCGACGCCCCTTTTTGATGAGATCGTCGTCGCCGTCCTCAATAATCCCGACAAACAGCCGATGTTTTCCGTCGAAGAACGCTGCGCGATGATCCGCGAGGTCATAAAAGACGTAAAACGCGATGGATGTCGTCTTTCGGTCAAGAGTTTCTCGGGCCTGACTGCGGAGTTCGCGCGCGCATCTGGTGCATCTGCGATCGTTCGCGGCATTCGAGCTGTCGGCGATTACGAATACGAACTTCGCATGGCTTTGATGAATCGCCGTCTTGAGCCGTCGATCGAAACGGTTTGCCTGATGGCCGGTGAAGAATTTTCGTACGTTTCTTCAACGCTGATGAAGCAAGTGTTCCTGCTCGGCGGCCGCGTCGAAGGCCTGATCCCCGAATTGGTCGAAGCAAAAATGCGCGAAAGATTCGGTTGAAGACAATTTGGCCAGGAATTCATCTTCGTGGCTCACCCGCCTTTCAAATTCGGATTCCAAACAGATAAACGCTAGAATCTCATTTGTATGGCGAATTTCGTTGTCTCTGAAAATGTCGCGGCGATGCATGGTTCATCGACGATGATCGCGGCTCAAATGGCGTCTGAAATGCGTGCGAAAGGAATTGACGTGATCGACCTTTCAGTCGGCGAACCGGATTTTGACACGCCAGAATTCATAAAAAACCTCGCGATCGAGGGTTTGCGTTCCGGCCTCACAAAATACACGCCTGCCGCGGGCCTTGCGAAATTTCGCCAGTCGATCGTCGATTTCTATGCAAAAGAGTTCGGCGCTCAGCTAACGCCGAACGAGATCGCCGCTTCGTGCGGCGGCAAACAGGCATTGTTCAACGCCGCCTGCACGCTGCTGAACCCCGGCGACGAAGTGCTGATCCCGAAACCGTATTGGGTCACGTTCCCTGAGATCGTGCATTTCTGTCGGGCGACACCAAAATACATCGAGACAGAAGCTAACGACTTCGTGCTCACAGCAGAAATGGTGGAAGCTGCGATCGGAGCCAACACAAAATTGCTGATCGTTAACTCACCAAACAATCCGACGGGCCGCGTCATTCCAAAAGACGAACTCATCCGGATCATCGAATTGTGTGCGTCCCGCGGCGTTTACGTGATGACGGATGAGTGTTATCTGTTCTTTGCGTATCCGCCGGCGGAGCCTTTCTCTTCAGCTGTACTGCCGAAGGATGTGCGTGAATTTGTCTGCGTTGCGGGCAGTTTTTCAAAGACCTTTGCGATGACCGGCTGGCGTATCGGCTACACCATTGCCAACCCCGAGTGGACAAAGGCGATGGTCAAACTCCAAAGCCATTCTGCCACGCATCCGACTTCTTTCGTGCAGTATGCCTGCGCACAGGCTCTCGATAGCTTTGATCAGACGAAGGCCGCGGTCGCCGCTATGACCGCAGAATATGAGCGGCGGCGTGATTGGCTGATCCCTGAGCTAAATATGGTGAATGGCTTCAAATGCGGGATGCCCGAAGGTGCGTTCTACGCGTTTGTTGATGTTCGCGGCCTGCTCGGTGAAAAGTTCCCGACCTCTGCGGCTGTCGCCGAAAGTCTACTCAAAGAAGCACACATCGTCGTAACGGACGGCGAAGGCTTCGGCGCCGACGGCTTCCTGCGCATTTCGTACGCAACCTCAATGGAGAATCTGAAAAACGCCGTCAAGCAAATGAGGGAGCTTTTCGCAAAAGGATAGATCGGATTAGAGCGTCTTCAAGCCAGGGATACGAAGCGGCTTTCTTTGCTCTATTTTCGTGCATTCGTGGCTGACTCCTGCCTCATCCGCCGGTCATAAGCAGGCCGATCTCTTCGACGGAAGTTGTCTTTGGGTCAACCTCGCCGGCGATCTTGCCTTCGCGGATGACGAGAAGGCGGTCGGCGAGTGCGGTAACTTCTTCGAGTTCGGCAGAGACGAGAAGAATTGCGGCTCCGGAATCACGCAGCTCGATGAGCTTACGGTGAATGAACTCGATCGCACCGATATCGACGCCGCGCGTTGGCTGAGACACGAGCAACAGCCGCGGGTCGATCTCGAACTCGCGGCCGATGATCAGTTTCTGCTGGTTGCCGCCCGAAAGGGCACGCGCAGGGAGTTCAGCGTTCGGAGGCCGCACGTCAAAGTTCTCGATGATCTCGGTTACGCGCTTCTCAACCGCCGCACTGCTAATAAATCCTCCTGACGCGATCGGCGGACGATAATGAACGCCGAGAATGGAATTCTCCGCGAGATCTGAGTTCAGCAGCAACCCGCGGCGATGGCGGTCCTCAGGAATGTGAGCGATGCCGAGTTCCTTTCTGCGGCGAGCCGAAACTGTCGTAATATCGTTCCCGTCAAATCGGATCGAGCCCGAGGCGGCCTTAGCAAGGCCCGCAAGACATTCGATCAGCTCGGTTTGCCCGTTGCCCTCGATCCCCGCAACACCGACGATCTCGCCAGAACGCACCGAGAAAGATACGTTATCAACCGCGATCTCGTGCTTGCCGCGAACTGACAACCGATCGACCTCAAGCACGTTATCCTTCGGACTAGCATCAGGCTTTTCAACCCGTAGCAGAACGTCTCGGCCGACGATCATGCGGGCGAGTTCCTTCGCATTCGTCTCACTCGTCGTAACATTCCCGACAACCTTGCCGTCACGCATCACGGTAACTTCGTCGGAGATGGCGAGCACCTCGTCGAGCTTATGCGTGATGATGATGATCGTCTTTCCCTGCTCACGCATTCGACGCAGGATGGCAAAGAAATCCTCGATCTCCTGCGGCGAGAGCACAGCGGTCGGTTCGTCGAGGATGAGCAGATCCGCGTGCCGATAGAGAGCCTTTAGCAGCTCGACCCGCTGTTGCTGTCCGACCGAAAGATCCTCGACCATCGCCCGCGGATCGACGCCGAGTTTCAGGTCTTCGGAAAGCTTTCGGATCTCGGCTTCGGCCTTGTCAAGATCGAGATTCACGACGGAACCCGTCTCAGCGCCGAGCACGATATTCTCCGCGACCGTCATCGCCTCGACGAGCATAAAATGCTGATGCACCATCCCGATGCCGAGGGCGATCGCATCGTGAGGCGTCTTGATCGAAACTTCGCGGCCATCGTACAAGATCTCGCCGCTGTCGGCATTGTAAAATCCATATGCGATCTTCATGATCGTGGATTTTCCCGCACCGTTCTCGCCGACGATCGCATGGATCTCGCCCTTTTCGACCTTCAACGAAACGTCGCGATTCGCGATAACCGAACCGAATGTCTTTGTGATGTTCTTTAGTTCGAGCATTCTTTCTTAAAAACGCTATTTCGCCATTGCGTCCGTGACCTTGATCTCTCCGTCGATGATCTTGCGTTTCGCTTCTTCAACCTTTTCGATCACGTCCTGCGGGATGAGTTTGCGGTTGTAGTCATCGAGGGCGTACGCGACGCCGTCCTTGTCTAGGCCGAAAGCGTGAAAACCGCCCTGGAACTTCCCTTCGACGACCTCTTTGACGACATCGAAAACGGCATTATCAACGCGTTTGACCATCGACGTGAGCACAAAGCCCGGTTTGACGCCGTTCTGATTCGAATCGACGCCGATAACGAACTTGCGTGCCTCGCCCGTTTTCGGGTCGATGCCATACTGCTCGACGGCATCGAAGACACCGAGCCCCGAATTTCCCGCCGCGGTGAATATCACGTCGGCGCCATTCTCTATCTGCGAGAGTGCGAGTTCCTTCCCCTTTCCCGGATTGTTCCACGCAGAATCCGTTACACCAACATAGTTATCGATCACGCGGATCTTCGGATTCACCGAACGTGCTCCTTCCTCGAAACCCGTCTCGAATTTGTGAATGAGCGGTATGTCCATTCCGCCGACAAACCCGAGCACGCCCGTCTTTGATTTGTAGGCGGCGATCATCCCGACAAGATACGAGCCTTCGTGCTCGCGAAAGACGAGCGAGGCGACGTTCTTCTTCGGAGTTTTGCCGTCGGCCTCGAAGATGACGCCGTCAACGATAGCGAAATTCACATTGGGATAATCCGTCGCGACCTTCTGCATGATCGGGCCCTGAGCAAAGCCGACACCAAAGACGAGGTCGAAATTGCGTTCGGCGAACGCACGCATCGCAGGTTCGATCGATGTCGGATCCCCAGGCTCTACGTCGTAGAGACAAACGTTAAGTTCCTTTTGAGCCCGCTTAACGCCTTCCCACGCGGCGGCGTTGAACGAGCGGTCGTTCTTGCCGCCGATATCAAAGACGATGCCGATATTCTTGTGGCAGCCCGTCTGAGGAAGGGCTTCGGTCGAACTGCACCCGCTCAACGACATCACCGCGAAGATGACCGTCAAGACCAGCGGAAAGGTTGGAGATTTGAACATAGGCCCTCGATCAAAGTGCTTTCAACGAGGTTCTAGCTTACTTTAGAATCACAAAAAAGTCAGCAACGGCCTACTCATAACGAAGTGATTCGATCGGATTAAGTTTACTTGCCCGAAAGGCAGGGAAAACTCCCGCAACGAACGCTATCCCCGAAACAAGGGCAAGCACCGAAACGATCGAGGGAAGAGTGAATGCGAAAAAGTCGTAACCCTCGAAAGACGGCAGATAACTGGACACCAAAAACCTATTCGCAATGATACCGCTTACGATCGCGCTCAGAATTCCTATGATCGCACCCCAAAACCCGATGAGGATCGATTCGAGCGAAAACATCAGGAATATTTTGCCGCGGCTCAGCCCGAGCGCTTTTTGGAGGCCGATCTCCTTTGTGCGTTCCATCACTGCGATTATGAGCGTGTTCACAATACCGAACGAAGCGGCAAGCAACGCGATCATTGCGAAGAAATTCATCCCGATCTTGAAGATCCCGATGGCATCGTACGTGCGCTTCTTCTGATCGGCCAGGGTATCAGCTTCAAATCCTTTTGCTTGAAACGCCGCTTTTACCGCCGCCGCTTTATCGGCCGTCATTGCCCGCATCTGCAGCGAGAAATTATAGAACTTGTCCGGGCCATTGCCGACCTTTTGGTCCCTGTAGATCGCCTCGGCAGTTCGAGCATCGACAAAAGAATTGGTACTTACGATCATACCCTTCGTCGCCACGCCAACGATCTCCGGCGAAACCGTCTTCAGTTCGCCCGCTGCATTCTTATACGCGATCACCGCCCGCTTTCCGACCAGGTTCGCTATCTGCGGGTCGAACGTTCGCGCGACCGCGAGCGGGATCACAACTTGATCGTCACCGTCAATGGTCCGTCCAACCTCGGTCTTTTGCGTGACACCGCTCGAAAGCATTCCAAGTTCAACCCTGTATTTCTTGCTTTCACCGATCATTATGTATTCCCCGTCGATCGGATATTGCGGGGTTACCGCGACGACGCCATCGACGTCCTTTGCGATCCGCTCTATCTGCTCGCGGGTAAATGAATATGCCGTCGGATCCAAAACATCTTCGTTAGCGGAGTTATCAGAATCATACTCGGGAGGCTCGTTGTTGTGCGTTGCCGACCCTGCGGCGGGTGGCTGCTTGCGGATGAACATTACCCTTTCGGCCTCGATATTCTTGACCTGATTCTCAACGTAGGAGCGAAGCCCGTCGCCGAGGCCGTTGGTCAGCGTCAAGGTGAAAGAACCAACGAAGATCGCACTGATCGTAAGGAACGTACGAAGCTTATTGCGCAAAAGGCTGCGGTTCGCCATCCGCATAATGCCCCAAAGTCTCATCGCACCTCTCCCTTTGCTCCGAAATCCGTCTCGATGCGGCCATCCTTTACGTTCACGACACGGCCGCACCGTCGTGCAAGATCCGGATCGTGCGTTACGATAACGAGCGTGATGCCGCGAGCGGCATTGAGTTGAAACAGCATATCTTCGAGCAGCTTACCGGTCGTCGAATCCAGGTTTCCGGTCGGTTCGTCCGCGAAGATCATTTGCGGTTCGCCGACCAACGCTCTTGCAACGCAGACTCGCTGCTTTTCGCCGCCTGATAGGTCCTTTGCGCGCTTGCTGGCCTTATCCTCAAGGTCAACCGAGGCAAGGGCCGCCTTTGCGGCCGATCGGATCTTGGACTCCCGCCAACCGCGGATTCGAAGCGGCAATGCAACGTTCTCCAAAACGGTCTCGCGTCCGTTCAGAAAGAACTGCTGAAATACAAAGCCGAACTTCTCGTTTCGAAGAACATTCCTTTCACGTTCGGAAAGACCGGAAATATCTTTGCCGTCCAAAAGCACACTGCCGCTCGTCGGTTCGTCGAGGCATGCAAGCAGATGCATCAGTGTTGACTTTCCGCTGCCTGATCGTCCGGTGATCGCGGCGCGTTCGCCCTTGTCGATCTTGAGATCGATGGTACGAAGGGCATCATAGCTTATGCCGTCACTGATGTAGGTTTTCGATAAGTTGACCGCTTCGAGCATAGATTGACCTCGCCGACGACTCGCCGGTTTTTGGCTTTACGTCGGAAGCGAACGAATTGTTCAGAGGAATTCTTTAATTGACCGAATCGCGGATAAGCGCAGGCGATTCGGCCTTCGACGTACCGATCGAATACGCTCTTCGGAGCAAGACTGCTGCCTGCTCAGCTTGGTCACTTCTGCGGCAGGACACACGCCCAAGGATATCGCCCTCGTTCACGGGGTCACCGATCTTTGCCAGGCACTCATATCCAACGCCCGGATCGATGTCGTCGGACGCCTTGAGGCGCCCGCCGCCAAGAGAGACGACGACCTCTCCGACCTTCAACGCATCTATCGACGAAACGTAACCTTCGCTTTCCGCTCGCAAGTCGAAAACGACCAGATCTTGTTCGATCAGCTTTTCGGGGTTATCGCAGACCGAGGGATCGCCGCCTTGCAGGGCGATGTTCGCTCGGAATCGCTCGAGAGCTTCGCCGCTTTCGTGCTTGTCCCGCAGGATATTCATGGCTTCGGACGCGTCACGGGCGACGCCCGTCAATACCAGCATTCGCGCGGTGAGATCCAACGAAAGCTCGAGCGTTTCGCGCGCCGGGACCGACGTTTCGTTCCGCAGGATCTTTACGCATTCATACACCTCATGCGAATTGCCGACGAACTGGCCGAGCGGCTGATCCATCGAGGTGATGACCGCCTCGGTGCGAACGCCGAATTCCTTGCCGGTTATCACCAGGGCTTCTGCGAGTTTTACCGAATCCTCAAACCTTGACATGAACGCGCCGAGTCCTGTCTTCACATCCAGAATGAGCGCGTCGAGGCCTTCGGCGAGTTTCTTCGACATTATCGAGGCGACGATGAGCGGTATGTACGGGACAGTAGCGGTCGCATCGCGAAGAGCGTAGATCTTTTTGTCCGCAGGTGCGATCGATTCGGTCTGCCCGGTCATCGCGAACCCGCAGCTCTTGATAACATGCCGAAACTGCTCCGTCGATAGATTGACGTTATAGCCCTCAATGGATTCAAGTTTATCGAGGGTTCCGCCCGTGTGGCCGAGGCCGCGGCCTGAGATCATCGGGACAGCGATGCCGCACGATGCTGCAAGCGGTGCAATGATCAGAGAGGTCTTATCGCCAACGCCGCCGGTCGAGTGTTTGTCGGCTTTCGGTGCGTCGATGTCCGAGAAATCCATCACCTTGCCGGAATGCAGCATTTCCCGCGTTATCACGTTCTGCTCGTTCGTGGTCAGGCCGTTAATGAACATCGCCATCACAAGCGCCGTGATCTGATAATCTTCCCACGCTCCCGTGCAGACGCCATCGATGAACGAGGCGATCTCGGCGTCGCTGAGCGCCTTGCCGTCGCGTTTCTTCTCGATGATGTTCTGTGGACGCATCTCGTGTTATTGACCTTTTGAAGGAAAAAGCAAGACCGTGGCCGTCGCCGAAAGAGCACGTGATTCCCCGATCGGGCCCACGCCTTCGCCCGTCTTTGCCTTCACGCTGATACGGCCGATCTCAAGGCCTGTGAGTTCGCTCAAAATTTGGCGCATTTCGTTGATAAATGGCCTGATCTTCGGCCTTTCGAGATCGATGACCGCATCGAGACTGCCGACAACAAACCCAAGATCTGCGGCCAGCTCGACCGCTTCCTGAAGAAAGATCCGACTGTCGGCACCTCGCCATTTCTCGTCCGCGTCGGAGAAATGCGAGCCGATATCGCCGGCGGAAAGTGCCCCAAGGATCGCGTCCGTAACCGCGTGCAGCAAGACATCGCCATCCGAATGTCCGACCGCCTGAAGATCGCAATCGATTGCCACTCCGCCAACCTTAAGCGGGCCGCCTGGCTCAAGGCGATGAAGGTCGGTCCCGTATCCGATCCGCGGGCGATGGTCACGTCCGTCGGCGACAAACGCCTCCGCGATCTTGAGATCTTCCTGCGTCGTGATCTTCATATTCAACGAGGTCGCCGCAACTACCTTCACCTTTGCCCCGAGTTTCTCAACGAGCGAACACTCATCGGTCGCATTCGCGAGATCAAGATCCGAAGCGAACGCACGCTTCAGCAGATCAACTGAGAAGCCTTGCGGCGTCTGAGCCGACATAAGGTGCTTGCGGTCTATCGTCTCGCGAATCTCACCATCGGCAACTCGTTTGACAGTGTCGGCGACAGGAGCGGCCAAGCAGGCCGCGCCGAATTCTTCCGCCGCTCGCACTACCTGCCGAATATCATCAATGCTGACAAGCGGACGGGCAGCATCGTGAACCAACACGATGCCTTCACTTCCTTTCACCGCATTAAGACCGTTCTGCGTCGATTCCGCACGCGTTGCCCCACCGATCACGACCTCAACAGGCTTGGCAAATTCGACCGCTGCAACGAGCGACCGAACACTCTCGACCGCTTCTTTTGCAACGACGACAACGATCGCATCGACCGCATCGCAACTATCGAATTTTTCGATCGAACGCGTGAGGATCGGCCGTCCCGCAAGAGCGACGAACTGTTTGGGTGTATCGCCGCCGAAGCGTGTGCCCGTACCCGCGGCGACTATGATCGCGGTATTCATCTATGCCGTGAAAGACAGGTGCGGATCTTCGCCGTGCGTCAAGAGTGTTCGACCTCCTCGATGATGGTCGTTTGTCGGAGTTCACGCGTTGCCCGCCGGAAACCAAGCGATCGCGAATCGTGGATCGCGGTCTGGGAATTCGAAGTATCCTCGGGATGAGCCTCTTCCCAAAGCCTGCCGAAGATCATCTTGCCCGCCGTCGTCTGGAGCACGCTCGTCACGGCGATATCGGCGGTCTTGCCGATCAGCTTGCGTGCATTATCGACGACGACCATCGTGCCGTCATCGAGATACGCAACTCCCTGGTTGTATTCCTTTCCTTCCTTGAGGATATAAACGCGCATCGCTTCGCCCGGCAGAACCACGGGCTTTAAGGCGTTCGCGAGTTCGTTGATATTCAAGACCGCAACGCCGCGCAGCTGCGACACTTTGTTGAGGTTGAAGTCGTTCGTGATGATAACCGCGTCGATCTGCAGCCCGAGTTCGATCAGCTTGAGATCGACCTCTTTGATCGCCGGAAAGTCAGTCTCAACGATCTGAATGTCGAGCTTGCTGTTATTTCTGAGCCGCTGCAGCATATCGAGCCCGCGGCGGCCGCGCTGACGTTTCGAGGAATCCGCCGAGTCGGCCACCTGCTGCAGCTCTGCAAGGATAAAGTTAGGAATGATGAGCGAACCGCTCAAAAAGCCTGTTTCCGCGACATCTGCGATCCGGCCGTCGATGATCACCGATGTATCGAGTATCTTGTAATCGCGTTTTACTGCCTTGTCGCTGAAGATCCCGCCGAGGGCCGAAAGGTCGATGAAATCACCTTTCGCCGCACCGACCATCAAACCGATGTAGCCCATGAAAAAAGCGAGGGCGATCGTCAGGAACGTCTTCAGCTCGCCGGGAACGGTGTTTATGTCCTGAGAGGAGATCAGCATCCCGATCAGATATGCACCGATGATCCCCATTATCGAGCCGACTGCGGCTCCGATAAGAGTCTTTAAGGAGGCCTTTCGCGCTCGGACCTCAACTCCAATGATGGCAATAGCCACCAATGCGCCAAAAACGCCGGAAAGGCTTTGCTTTAGTCGGACGCTTTCGCCAACGAGTTCGTTAAGGTGTGAACTCTTGCCGAGTGGATTCAGCAAGTAACCGCCTAACGCAAGCAAAAGAACAAATCCGATCCTAATGATCAGCACGTCGAACTTCATACCTATAAAATACTACCACGCACAGAAAAATTCCGAAAAAATCGTCGCTCCCGAGAACTATCTAAGTTTTTGAAGATATTGGGATTTCGCCGCGTTCAGGTTCCTTAGTTTTGCCGTCTTAATGAGCATTTTTTACCCTCGAGTGTCCCACGCTGTCCCAAACGCTGCGTGGGACAGGTTAACCCCTTTCCGTTCAGACTTTTACGAGGACGAAAATCGGGTTTTCGAAAAAAAAATAATTTCGGGATGCAAAGCCGCACTTTCTCTCGGTAATCTTGTCAACTGCGCGACGTAAAACATCTATTACGTCCGCATTTATAAGTGTATCACACTTGTCAAGCCTTTTGATTTCGCGTGCAAAGGGCCGCGTCCGGGCTTTAAGCGCATATAAACATTGACATTTCATAGCTTTATCACGTAGAACTTAATGTAGATGGTCGTCGCCTTTTGGAAAATGCGGCCTTCATCTTAAGCACTTGCATTTTTTCCTTTAATCGACGCCCGGATCTAATATGAAAGTCTGTCCAGCCTGCAAGACGGTCTATAAAGACGACGACATAAACTTCTGTCTCGCTGACGGCACGACGCTGCTCGCAAAAAAAGGCAAGGCCCAAGAACATTCGCTCACGAACGATATCGTCGCGATCATAGTTGCGGCGGCCGCAATGCTCGTATTATTGAGTCTCGTAACAAACAGCCCGGCGGATCGCTCGATCTTTTCGACCGGCGGCGCGGCAACGCGGAATTGGGTCGGGCCGATCGGGTCGAATATCGCAGCGATCCTTCTCAATCTCTTCGGCTGGACAGCATATTTCTTCCCGCTTCTTATCGGCTTGATCGCTTGGCGAGTTTTCAGAGCGTCGAGCCTTAGGCCCGGCGGACTTCGAGTGGCAGGATTTGTCTTTCTGTCCGTCTCGCTCGCGGGATTGATCGCTCTTTTCGGGGGCTATGGAGCCGTTATCGGCGAGGCGACAGCACAGGGCACCGCGCACCTGATCGGCAACGTCGGAGCGGGCATCTTGCTCGCCGCGATCCTAGCGTGTTCCTTGATCATTGTTACCAACGCCACTCTCGCCGGATTCCTCTCGCATATGGAGGTCGCTGGCAGCGGCATTTACTTGCGTGCGAGCGGTTGGTTTGCTCGCATAATGCCGGAAGGAGCGGCAGACGATTCTGCAGCGAAACTTCGTGCCGAAAAACGGCGCGAGATCCGCGAGAAAGTTGACGATGCGGAGATCCCGCCGACCATCGTCCTGCCCGACATCAACGGTGAGCCGCCTTCGATCGCAAAACGCACGAAGAAAAATGCGGCCGAGGAGACCGCCGAGGTCTCGGTGCCGACCGTGGACGCCGATCCGTATGCCACGACAAAGGTCGAAGACGGCGATCTGCCGCCTGAAGCCATAGAAGAGGCTCCGCAAAAGCGTTCGCGGAAAAAGAAGGCGGACGGCCCCGAACAAAGTTCTGATGTCGTGTCCGAAACGGTATCGACCGCGTCGCCCGATTACGGCGACTATCAGCTGCCTTCGTCTGATCTGCTGACACCGCCGGCGCCGCATATCAAGCAGGATGAGAATGAGCTTTATGCGACGGCAAGGGACCTGACCGATAAGACGAAAGAATTCAATGTTGACGGCAAGGTGATGAATATCACCCGCGGGCCGGTCGTCACGACGTATGAGTTCAAACCTGCCGCGGGCGTGAAGTATTCGCGCGTAACGGGCCTTGTCGATGACCTTTGCCTTGCGTTGAAGGCCGAATCGATACGCATCGACCGCATACCGGGCAAAGCATATGTCGGCATCGAGGTCCCGAACAGAAAACGCGAGACGATCTTTTTGCGCGACATCATCGAGGGCCCGGAGTTCTCCGAGTCCAAGGCCTTGCTCACGCTCGCACTGGGCAAGACGATCGACGGCACGCATTACGTAACAGAGCTCGCAAAGATGCCGCATTTGCTGATCGCCGGTGCGACCGGTGCAGGAAAATCCGTTGGCGTGAATACGCTGGTGATGTCGATACTTTATCGAGCGCGTCCCGACCAGGTGAAGTTCATCATGGTCGATCCGAAACGGCTTGAATTGGGGCTTTATGCCGATATTCCGCATCTGGCGGTGCCGATCATCACAGATCCGAAACGCGCCTCGAACGCTCTTCGCTGGGCGGTCGGCGAAATGGAGCGCCGATACAAAGACCTTGCCGGCTACGGCGTTCGAAATATCGACGGCTACAACGTCGAGGCAAAACGCCGCAACGAGATCGAGCAGTGGGACGAGAACGGCGAACCGCACAAGATACTTCCCTACATCGTCATCATTATCGACGAACTCGCCGACCTGATGATGGTCTCGGGCAAAGATGTCGAAGAATCGATAACGCGTCTGGCGCAGATGGCGCGAGCCGTCGGCATTCATCTCATTCTCGCGACTCAGCGTCCGTCGGTCGATGTGATTACGGGACTCATCAAGGCGAACTTCCCTTCGCGCATCTCGTTCCGCGTTTCGTCAAAAGTGGACAGCCGCACGATCATCGATTCGAACGGCGCCGAAGGCCTTCTCGGAATGGGCGATATGCTCTTCCTGCCGCCCGGAAATTCGAACGTAACGCGTGTTCACGGTGCATTCGTGAACGAGGCGGAGATCAAGAAGGTCGTTGAGTTCATCAAAGCTCAGAAGGTCGAAGCCGAGTACGACAAGCGCATCGTCGAAGGCGAGGAGGACGCCGCGGCCGGAGGCAATTCTGCTCCCGGACGCCAGGATCCGCTCTATTTCGATGCCTTGAAGTCCGTCGTTCAGGCAAAACGCGGCTCGACATCGCTTCTGCAACGCCAGCTTCGCATCGGTTACGGACGCGCCGCGGCGATCCTCGATGCAATGGTGATCGACGGCTACATAGGCGAGATGGATGGTTCGACGCGTGCCCGGCCCGTTCTCGCGAAAGCCTACGAGGATGTCCAAGATCTCTCGGAAATGGAGAACGAACAATAGGCAAATAGTCTATCTTCCCACCCGATGCGTGCTCCCCTATTTGTGCTCATTTGCGCCATGCTGCTTGCTTCTTGCTCCTCGCGCATTCAATACGAAAGCTCACCAACACGTTGTGCCAGCGGCCAACTGAACATTAACAACGCGACGGAACCGGAACTCGTTCGCTTGCCCGGCATTGGAGGCCCTACAGCGAAACTCATTGTCGACTTCCGCGCAGCGAACGGAAAGTTTCGACGGCCTGAGCAGCTGCTTTTGGTCCGCGGAATGAGCGAAAGCCGTTTCCTAGGGTTCAAGCCGATGGTGTGTGCCGAATGACGAGGGCCGGGCAAAATGTCGCGAAACTCTTCTCCCCATGGCCGCTCGCGATCCTTTCCGTATGCTTCGGCGTCGGGATCGCTGCTTCGTCGCTCGCCGTTTCAGTGAGCCCTTGGGTATGGCTCGCGGCTGCGGTTCTTTTTGCGGCGGCATCCGGCATCTTTCGATCTCGGCGCTTTGCGACGTCCCTCATCTGCACGGCGTTCTTTTTCGCGGGTGCATTCTCTTTTGCGGCATCGAAAGGCAGCGTCGCCCCCGACCGCATAAAAGCTCTGATCGGATCGCAAACTCTTCCGACCTATGGGATCGTCGAACTGACGGGCGTCATCAGCGGCCCCGTCGAAGTCACGCAGTTCGGAAGGCGTTTCCTGCTCGCCGCAAACTCGGTCTCCTTCAAAGGCATAGAGCGTCCTGCAAGCGGCATTGTCAGAGTTTCGATAACAGAGAAAAATGCTGCGGGCGACGGCCTCGCATACGGTTCGCTGATTCGTTTCACTTGCGTCTTGGAACGTGAGGACGAATTCCGTGCGCCGGGCGTACTTTCGGATGTCGAGCGTTTGGACCTGACCGGCATTGATGCAGCCGCCCGCGTAAAAAGCCGGCTCCTGATCGAACACCTTGGCGAGGAACCTGTCTTTCTTCCGCTCGCGTTCGTCTATCGTCAAAGAGCGGCGGCCGTTGAAGGTTTTAGGGCGCATCTTTCGCCATCGACCGCCGGTGTGATGGCCGCTAGCCTGCTTGGCGACCGCAGCCTTCTCGACAAGCAGACAGCCGATGTCTATCGCGAAGGCGGCACGTTTCACGTTCTCGTGATCTCCGGGCTTCACATCACATTTATCGCCGGCGTGCTGCTGCTGATCGTCCGCTTTTTCACGCGGCGAAGATGGCTGCACTATGCTCTCACCATCGGCCCGCTTTGGATCTACACGTTTGCCGTCGGTGCCGATCTTCCGATCGTACGTGCGGCCGTGATGCTCACTGCGGGCCTTTTTGGGTACGCGATGTATCGTACAAGGTCTGTCGCGAACCAACTCGCCTTTGCCGCGATCTGCCTGCTTGCATGGCGGCCAACAGGCTTGTTCGATCCATCATTTCAACTCACGCTCACCGCGGCCGCCGCGATCGGCCTCTTTGCGTTGCCGATACTTTCGAAGCTGAAGGCGATCGGCTCTTGGACGCCTTCGGCCGCAGAGCCATTTCCGCCGAACGTACCACGTCGGCTGCGGAGATTCTGTGAGACGCTCTATTGGAACGCGACAGCTTGGGAACGACAGCACAGTTCCGATCTTTGGACGGCGAATATCGAAAGATCACCGTTCTTCAAAAAGCGGATCCGAGGCGGCGTTCAACGAGCCGCGGGATATGTGTTCGAAGGCGTTCTGGTCTCGCTCGCCGTCCAGTTTGCGATGCTGCCGCTGTCAGTGATCTATTTTCATCGGATCTCGATCGGAGCCATTTTCAGCAACCTTTGGGTAGGATTCTTCCTTGCGGTTGAAAGTTTCGCAGCGGTCTTCGGGCTTTTTCTTTCGGCCATCAACGACACGCTCGCGAGGCCGCTTTTTGCTCTCGCAGAGGCATGCAACTCACTCAATCTGGTCGTTCCCGAAGGCCTCTCCAAATTCGCATTCTTCAGCTTCCGCTTGCCGGAGTATTCCGGTACGGGGGCCGCCGTCTATTTCGTTTATGCGGCCCTGATGATACTTTTCGCCTTCGCCGCCGCGAGATGGAACGCATTCGCGATCATCCGAGACCGTACGCTAGAGAAAGGGATAGTTGCGGCCGCATGCGGACTTGTTCTCCTCACCGCAGTCATCGCCCTGCATCCGTTTTCGGCACCGGCCGCGACCGGTAAGCTTCGCGTCGATGTGATCGACGTTGGACAAGGCGATTCGATCTTCATCACGTTCCCGAACGGCGAAACGATGCTTGTGGATGGCGGCGGCCGGCACTTGCGTTACCCGGACGAGAAGAGCGAAGAAGACTTTCAACCTGACACGGCAAGCATCGGCGAACGCGTCGTTTCGCCCGTTCTGTGGCACAAGGGCTACTCACGGATCGACTATCTCGCCGCATCGCACGCCGACATCGACCACACGGGCGGCCTCGTCGATGTAGCGAGCAATTTCGCTGTCGGCAAGGCTTTCTTCGGACGGATGCCGCCGGACGATCCCGAGCTAAACGAACTGATGAGCGTTCTCGCAAAGCGTGAAATTCCAATTGAGGCACTTACTCGCGGCCGCGTACTCGACATCGGCGGCGTACACGTCGAAATACTCTATCCCGCCGGTGATCCCGCGGGTCCGTCCGACAACGATCATTCGCTCGTGCTGCGGCTGGTTTTCGGCAATCGCAAGATCCTGCTCACGGGCGACATTGAGAAGGACGCAGAGAATGAGCTACTCGCTTCAGGCACGCAGTTGTCCGCTGATGTCGTAAAGGTCGCGCACCACGGCAGCCGCACATCATCAACCGCCGACTTCATCGCCGCGACGCGTGCGGCATGGGCGATCATCTCGGTCGGACGCCATTCGCAATTCGGCCATCCGCATAAAGAAGTGGTCCAATCGTGGCGAGATGCAGGAGCCGCCGTCTTAACGACCGGCGAATACGGGATGATATCGATCGTAACCGACGGCCGCGAACTCGACGTATCGAGTTTCACGGTGCCTGATGCAAGCCAATAGATACAAAAACACCCATCAAGAATGATTCCCCCTCATTCCGTCCGAGCGCGTCCTTCAGTCGTCTTTATTGTGAATAGTTTAAACACGACCACAATATCTTGTCAATAGGGATTTTATCTCATACTCGCATCGATAGATCTTTCTTTGATATCCTTCAAGGCTTTTTTGAACGTAAAGTCGCGAAAGACAGGATCGCTCTTTTGAAGTTGCTCAAACGCGGTTTCTAATGCATTACTGTCGCTTCGACGTGAGATGGCAGTCGCGGCCATCACCCGAATGTAATCATCTTCGTTTTTGTTGTAGGCCGTTTCAAACAGAAACACGATCCATTTATTTGTCAGCGGCATGCGATCGAGATTCGCCAGTACAGAGACTGCGTAGAACTTGTCTTGAGGGGCGATCGGGACCTTACTGTTTGAAAGCAAGGCGGTCGCTTCGCTAACAAGGCTCTGCTGAGTCTCTACGTCGAGGATTCCCACCTTCTCAATATCAACTTTTAAATAGTCGTGAATTAAGGTATTCAGATCGTCACCGTTCAGGGGTTTGTTCTTTTTCTTAGCTAACTCTGTCATTCTCTGGACTAGAACGGAGAGCGGATTCTCAATTCCTTTCTTCTTCGACGTGTCGATCATAGAGCGGACAAGCTGCTGAGCCGCGTCATATTTCTGCGTTTCGAACCGCATTCTGTTCTCTGCTCGTCGAAGGTGTTTGACATCCGACAAGGTCATATTTTTCCAATCGAAGAGGCGTTCTCGAATTCTATGTTGGTTAAGTGCAGCCTGCATTGAAATATTCTTAGACTTGTATGTAAGCTCTGGGTGAAATTTCTTCAGGACTATGTCACCTACATACTCGGCAAGCCCATCATCGAACCAGCGGGTTTTCTCGTGGTCTATCAGTTTGTCGAGTAACGGATGAACAGCCTCGTGAGCTCGAACTTGAAACAAGCGCCTGCAAAGCCCTAACTTGTCCTCGAGACAATCAAAATTGATCGGTTCTTCAAGATCGAAGACGATCGAATCTACTAGAAGCTCATCCTGTTTTGGCACCGCGATCTTGTAGCTCTTTGGCGGGTCCTTAATTCCTAACAAATAGAAATGCACTCCTGTCGTCGATAAAGGCTCAACGATCGCGTTGATCTCCCGATATATCTCCTTCAAATTTGCGAAGATCAGGAGCGCGGCATTCTCATTCTTCGGCTGGTAGTGCAGGTCGATCACGGTATTTCCGAACTTCTCTGTCATTCTCGCACTGCATTCTTTCTCGGCGACATCCGTAAGATCAATGATCGGCGACTCGCCTGCTGTGAGAGAAAAACTTGTGTCGCGCGACTGTGCTGTCGCTATCGAACTGGTTGTCAGAAAGAGGACTGCAAGAAGAACGAAAAGCCGCATCGGCGGTTTGCATCCAGCCAACCCTTTGCTTTGTAAATGAAGTTTCGACATCGATCAACCCGTTAAGATGCGAGAACCGGAGCGACGACCAAGGTCGTCGCTCCGCAAATATAATCCTACAGAATCTCGACCTCGCCCTGATTGCAAACTAGCGGCGCCGTCGGTGACTGCGTGTACTGAATGTCGACGCTATCAACATACGTGATGCTGGTACCGTCCTGATAGCGCAGGTGATTGATATATTTACCTGACGGCGCACTACAGTCAGTTTGCGATACTCCGAAGGTGAAATCTGCAGTGGTTTCGGGTTGCTGGGAAGTAGAGGCAGCGGCGGCAGAGTTCAAGAATCCTTCAACCGCGGTAGGATTGGCAAAGGCATATGCTCGTGGCGCTGTGTCTTTGTCAACGCTTCCAATCGTTTGAGATTTGACAGGGTCATATGCAAGATCAAATGTCTGCGAGACCACTCCCGAATCGGTAGTTACATAGATCGTAGCCTGCGGCGTGGAACTCGTGTCCGGTCCCCACGGATTTGCTAGATCAAGAATGTAAGTTCGGTTTGCAACAGCATCCGTTTCTCCGGAAAGAGAATCGCCAGTCAAAAATTCAACTTCACCATGACCGGTAATTGTGCAAGGATGACCGATCGGACATTCTACTGTAATTGCNNCTGGTACACTTAGCCCCCCCCCCGACGACAATGATCAAAGACACAACTCCTAGCAAATTCGCTAGTTTGCGAAGGTTCGTTTTCATTTTGGTTACTCCTTTCAGCAAGTGAGGTGTAGGATGGTTTGTAAGGAACGTCGCTATCGCTCCATCCGTGAAAGTGGTAGTGGCGTATTTTTCACAGTATATCTAAGTCTCGCTATTGTCAATATTTTTTTCGAAGGTTATCGTTTGCATATTTTGATCTCCGCGTGGAGTGGCACGGTGGCTCGCGTTCCGTCGGTCGCTTTGGACAAGTTGCGAAAAGCTTGGCACAATCTAGCTTCGGCAACGAGCGGCGAAACGAATGATCGCAAGACGGTACTTTGTAAGCGGAATTGTGCAGGGCGTCGGTTTTCGCTATTTCGCCCAGCGGTCAGCCGCGAAACATCAGATCCGCGGGTTTATTAGAAACCTGAGCGACGGTCGGGTCGAAGCGTTCGTCGAAGGATCAGAACGCGCGGTCATCGCTTTTAAGGAAGACATTGCGGCCGGTCCGCCATTTTCGAACGTTGAAATGCTCGAAGAGATCGTTGAAGACCCGACGGACCAATATTCAACATTCAGGATCGAAAAAGATAACAAATAGAATGGAAGATCTTAAGAAACTCATCCGCGAAGTGCCGGACTTCCCAAAACCCGGCATCAACTTTTATGACATAACGACGCTCTTGCTCGACCCGACGGGCTTACGGCTTTCGGTCGATGCGCTCGCCGAACTCGCGAACGGCCACAAGGTCGATACCGTGATCGGTGTGGAGTCACGCGGCTTTATCTTCGGTGCGCCGGTCGCTTATAAGCTCGATGCGGGCTTTATCCCGGTGCGCAAACCGAAAAAGCTCCCGGCCGAAAAGGTCTCGATCTCGTACGATCTCGAATACGGCACCGACACCCTCGAAATGCACAAGGATGCCGTCGGTGAAGGCCACAATGTCCTCATCGTCGACGATCTGCTCGCAACCGGCGGCACGGCACGTGCCGTCGTCGATCTTGTCGAAAGCGTAGGAGGCAAGGTCGCAGGGCTTCTTTTCGTCGTCGAACTTGACTTTCTAAAGGGCCGCGACAAGTTCGCAGGGTATAATGTTCAGTCACTGGTCCGATACGACAGCTAAACTTTGACATTCCGCGATCCGAATTGAAAACTCCCATTCGAAATGGTCCCGTAGCTCAGTTGGATAGAGCGTCCGCCTCCTAAGCGGAAGGCCGCTGGTTCGAATCCAGCCGGGACCACCAATTACCCGTAAAGAGGGACATCGTTTCGGGTAAACGCGGCGTCTCGGCCGGCTCTCCGGTCGTCTATGCTGAAATTTGGAGGTCGTAATGCGAAGAATTACCCTTTTGATATTCGCCGTTCTTGTGTTTGGTGTCGCGACGACATTCTCTCAAAACGACATACGCGATAAGCGAGTGTCGATCCATATAAAGGAGGCACCGTTTAGCGTCGTCGCGGGGACGCTGATACAAGATTTCGACGTTCCAATTGGACTCGAGATGTCACCTTCAACACCTATCGACGACCTTGTATTCGAACCGAATCTAAGCTATACGCTACCTGACGGCGACCATATGAAATGGCCAATTCCTAAAGAGGAATGGTACAAGCCGAAGAAGTATTCATTTTCACTTGATCTTGATAATACTCCGCTAAGCGACGCGATGAATGCGATCATCAAGCAGATGCCCGAGTACCGTTGGGAGAGCGACGGGAAGGTGATCAATATCCTTCCAATTAGCGACAGGGACGACCGTATCGTCAAGTTGCTTGCGACGAAGATCGAGAAATTCGAGAGTGAGGTCGATCCGAGGATCGTGACCGTGAGACTAAAGTTCACTGAAATTCCTGAGCTCCAGAGTCTATCAACAGAAGATGGCATTCGAATCTCAGATCGCGTTGAAGGTGGAAGTACCAATGGCCTCCGACAGCTTAGTGGGAAGCTCACTTTCGGAACGAGGGCGGTCAAGGAATTATTAAACTCCATTCTCTTTGTAAAACGCGGCGGGTGGATCGTTCGAATGGATCGCTGGCCGGAAAACGAAGCAATAGGCAGTCGGGAGATTTACTTGGACTTCTAGTCTGGGAGGTCGGTTTTCTATAGCGGCCGAGGGCCCTACCCATCAAGGCTTTACACCGGACCAAAAGCGATTTTTACAGAATCTAACAATTCATTGAAGATGAAGATATGATGAAGTCGATCTACACTCTATTGTTCCTTTTCTTGCTATGCTCAGGTAACACCCATGCGCAGGCCAGGGTTGAATCCGCAGATAGGTATCCCGAGCTAATACTTGATGCGAATGGGATCACATCCGTCAAAGTGCTCCTCGCCAAGGATGCGTATCGTATTGGCGAACTGATCCGCGTTGATGTTGGCGTACTCTTTTTGCCAAACGAAGAGGCCTTTATTCCAAATGATCTAAACTTTAGACTCAAGATCGAAGACCGCGCAGGAAGGCGAATACCCATTGAGATTATGGGCTCCTCAGGAATTATTTCGGCGTATCACCTGGCCACGAAGGACTACATATTTACATCGTGGTACGGAATCTTAGGATGCGATGACATCGCCATAAAAGAGTATGAGCGGAAGTTCGATTCGTTCCGAACGCTTGATCCTGAGGAACTTTTCCGTGCAGGGGCAGTTTCACCACCTGCCTCGTTCTGCGTAAACGTCCCAGAAGAATGGAACGGCGACCTATTTATGACTGCCGAGTTTATCAACGATTCCGTTGTTCTTCCGACGCATCAAGGCCCCACAAAGAGAACCGTGGTCGGTTCAGTTGTGAGCGGAAAGCGCCACTTCGCGATCCTAAAGGATCACTGAGCCGCGAGTTAGCTATTTGACAACCGATCATTTGGGCTCGCCGCGTGTCGTGACGGATAGGCGTGGGGATGGTGGTGAAGCTCTGCCGACCTCAAGTCCCCGTAGGGGACGCGAGATAATAGCCCAGGGTAAGGCCGTCTCGGCCGCCACCCTGGGAAAGAGGTCGCAAAATTGATCCTGGAGCTCCGTTAGGAGCGACACAGGGATCTGTCGGCGGCCAAGCCACCTCCGAGGTTGCGTTGGCTGTGGCGTGCTACAAACGTGCGGCTCCTACGGAGCCAAGAAGGTTTTGTCCCCGTAGGAGACGCGAGATAATAGCCCAGCCCAGGGTAAGGCCGCCTCGGCTGCCGATCTTGTCAGTACCGCCTGCGTAAGCGGGCGGGCTTGCGGCAACGATCCGTCCGCTTACGCAGACGGTACTGACACGGGTGCCCTTACTACGTGCGGGCTTCTTCAACGATCCGTCCGCTCGCGCGGCAATTCGAGAACCGTGAACTTGTTCCCTCAAATCACTTCGGTTTTCTGGAAACGGAACCTTAATGGACGTTTTCTTTAAATGAACGGAAGAAAAGCGTGTAAGAGCACAGTGGCAAACAAAACCTGCCGATGTGGACGCCCGAAGTCTATTCACATTCTCCAATTGAGTAAGTTTCCAAGGAAACCGCATCGGAAAGCGAGCCGACGCGGTTTTTTGGCGTTTGTGGTTACGACCAAGCTAAACCATTCAAAACAGGTGTGTTACATTAGGTCTTGATCTATGCAGCCCGTGCTTACCGCCGCCCAAATGCGCGAGGTTGACCGCCTCACGACCGAAGAATACGGCATTCCATCGATCATCTTGATGGAAAATGCCGCCAATGCCGTCGCGCGCGTTATCACCGAGAAACTCGGCGGTTCGGTCAAAATGAAAGAGATCTTCGTCCTTTGCGGCCCCGGAAATAACGGCGGCGATGGAGCCGCGTTGGCGAGAATGTTAGCCGACGCAGAGGCCGCAGTGGCCGTCGTCCTGCTCGGCACGCTCGAACGCACAAAAGGCGACGCGCGAACTAACTTTGAGAAGCTCGTCGCGATGGCCGACCAGCCCAACCTCGAATTCTTTGAAGCCGGAGACATCGCACATGCATCGGATCTTCTGAATGAGCGCGAGTGGGGCGAACTTTCCTGCGTGGTCGATGCGGTGTTCGGCACAGGCTTGAGAAGCCCGCGAGATGATGTTAACGAGTTGATCGCGAGTTTTCCGGATGTGCTGCACGTCGCGATCGACATTCAATCCGGGCTAATGGCCGACCGTGCGGAGGCGGAAGGCACACAATTTAGGCCGCCCGACGTGACCGTAACCTTCACTGCCCCGAAACCCGCGAACGTGCTGCCGCCGGCGTCAAATTTCAATGGCGAACTCGTCGTCGCGAACATCGGTTCGCCAGAAGCCCTTGTTCGAGGGCAGCACTCGCAGCTGTTCCTTGCAGAAAACGCGGACGCAAAAGCCTGGTTGGCGAGAACCAAATTCTCGAGCGACTCTTACAAGAACACCCGCGGACATTCGCTCGTGATCGCCGGATCAGAAAGCTATTCGGGAGCGGCCGTTCTCGCAGGAAATGCAGCGATGCGTTCGGGCGTCGGCCTGGTGACGCTGATAACGCCGCGCTCGTCAAAGGATTCAGTGGCCTCGCGCATCTTGCCTGAAGTTATGATCCGCGGCGTCGAAGAAACCGAGGACGGTGCGATCGCGGAGGAAGCGTTCGACGAGATCGATGGGCTTCTTGAAAAGGCTGATTCCATAGCGATCGGCTGCGGATTATCGCAAAGCGAGAGTACTCGCAACTTCGTTAAGAGGGTCGTCGCGGGTCGTCGTCAGCCGGTGGTGGTGGACGCGGATGCGTTGAATTTGCTTTCGCCTGTCTCGAAGAACTGGCCGCCCGCTCACGCAGGCGGTACTGACCCTATCCCGAACTGGCCGCCCGCTCACGCAGGCTGTACTGACAAGAGTGCCCTTACTAACGTGCGGGCTTCTTCAACGCTCCGGGCAGCTCACGCGGGCGGTTCGGATGTGATCCTGACACCGCACGAAGGCGAGTTCTTACGGCTGCTTGGCGAATCAAAGAACCACCCCGACGCTGAAGCGTCACCCCTCCTTCGTAAGGAGGGGAGCTTAGCAGCCGACCGCGTTGCGGCGGTTCGCGAGTTTGCGACAACGCACAATGTTATCCTTGTCCTGAAAGGAGAGCGTGTACTGATAGGTGCTCCCGATGGCCGCGTCGTCGTAAATCCTACCGGAAACTCCGGCCTCGGTAAGGCGGGCAATGGCGACACCCTGACGGGCATTCTCGCGGGCTTTACGGCTCAGGCCGCCGCGATGAAGATCGATATTTTCGAAACGGTCGTGGCAGCGGTTTACGTCGCGGGAATGGCCGGCGACATCGCGGCGGCGAATTACGGCAAACGCGTTATGACCGCGTCCGACGTGCGTGAGTGTCTGGTTGACGCATTTGCAGTTCTTGAAAACTAGGGATGGATTCGATCACTCTTTTACAAACTTGGATCGACGCGTTTCAGGCTCGCGATGTCGGGCGTGTTGTTGCGTGCTACGCGGAGGATGCGGTCAACTTTCAGGTCGCCGCAGGCAAACCCTCGGTCGGCATGGAAGAGATACGCAACGACACGGCGAACTTCTTCACGGCGTTTCCCGATGCGTGGTCGCGGGTTGAGAGCCTGTTCGGCGTCGGCGATCGAGCAGCATGGGAATGGGTCGGCGGAGGTACATTCCTCGGAGAATTTGCAGGCATAGAACCGACCGGAAGGTCCTTCGAGATACGCGGCTGCGGCTTTTTTACTTTTCGCAACGGCCTTATCGTCTATCAGCGAGGCTACTGGGACAAGCACTCGTGGTTCACTCAGATCGGGATACCCATCGAATGACCGGTAACTTCATCTGCAATACGCCCGAACAGACGTTCGATCTCGGCGAGAAGTTCAGCCGCGACCTTCGCGGCGGCGACGTGATATTGCTCGCAGGTGAACTCGGTGCCGGAAAGACCTTATTCGCCAAAGGCATTCTGCACGGGCTGGGCTACGACGCGGATGAGGTAACGAGCCCAAGCTTTACGCTGGTCAATCTCTATAAGACGAACGACCTTGACGTTTATCACATCGACCTCTGGCGGCTGGACGCAATGTCCAACGCATCAGATGCCGTCGGACTTGATGAGATCTTGGAGGATCCGAAGGCCGTCGCGATCATAGAGTGGTCAGATCGATTAGCTTCGATGCCGGCCGCAAAACGAATTATCGAAATATCGGTATCGGGAGACGGAGACGACCCGCGAGTGATCGACGTGAGTGTTCGCGATGCGCCCGACCGCAGCGGCCAGTGATCTGAATCATTTGAAGCGGGCCTCTTTGACGCCTTCTACTTCGCGCCCGTACTTGACCGTTAAGCTAGGATAGCTGCTCGGTTCGACCTCCAACTCATCAACTCCCGATCGCTGTTCCGCAATTTGAATGTCATCCGGAGCGCCTTCGATCTCAACAAAGACCCCGAACGGAAGCTCGTCGATCACAACCTCGCAATTGGCAAACCGCCATGCCTTTCGACGCTTTTCGTAAACGAGGGAAAGCCGATAGCCCAGTCTGCCGATCATCGCCTCGGCCGCTGCAGGGTCAGCGATCTGTGTTTCGTATTCCAGCCGGGCCTTGAATCCATCCTCGCCGACCGCCTTCTCTTTGTAGGTTAGGAATGAACCCGAGTCGGTCTTCCTGATGCGTAGTACCGCTTTATTTACATCGAGCTGTCCGCCGCGATAGAGAACGTTCTCCTCGAACCGTTCGTATTGGAACACGCCGCCGCGAGCTTCAAGAAGAGCGGCCAATTCGACCGCCTGCTCAACCGCTATCCGATACTTCTTCTCAGTTTCGATGGGCATTGTCTTGTGATATCTGTCGATAGTAAAGGATTCGGTCCCACGGTGCCAAACTTGACGCGGTATCACCAAATTTAAGATACTTGAAAAAAAGGTCAAGTATATTTCAACCTTTAGGAGAATTTATGCCCTATCCAGAAATGATGATCCACGGTATGCGCGCTGAACTCGCAAGCCTTGGGATCGAAGAAACAAAAACGAGCGAGGCCGTTGAGGCCGCGGTCAAGAACACAGATGGCACGCTTATGGTCGTCGTGAATTCGGTTTGCGGATGCGCCGCCGGCGGCGTTCGCCCCGGCATCGCGATGGCGTTCCAACATTCGGCAGTAAAACCCGATCGCGCGATCACGGTATTTGCTGGTGCAGACATCGACGCGACCGAAACCGCTCGCGAGTACTTCACCGGCTACGCCTCGTCTTCACCGTCGATCGCGTTCTTGAAGAACGGAAAGTTGGTAAAGATGTTCGAGCGTCGTGACCTCGAAGGCAGACCGCCCCAGATGATCGGACAGGCTCTCGCAGCCGCTTTTGAGGAAGTGGCTAGCGGAGAGGAAGCGGCCGCGGCCTAGCCGAAACTTGCTTTTCACGGAAACTGACCGGCTCGGGTTTTATCGCTCGCCGGTCTTTTTCTGTTGAAAGGGTCCGCCGCAAAGGGCTAAAATAACCTGTCACCAGTTTTTGTGGTCACGCCCTGCTTGTAAAATGTCTATCAGCCAACGCCAACATATCCGCTTCTCGCTCGACATTCCGGCGACGATCATCACCAAATACGGTGAGCGGCAGCAAACTCGCTTGCAGCAAATAAGCATTGGAGGCTGTTTTACCGGTTGGGAGGAAAACATCTACGTCGGCGACGAATTTCGCATGGAGATCGAGTTGCCGAACGGCAACCATTTACCGCTGTGGTGCAAAGCACTATATCGATTCGATCACACAGGCCTTGGTGTTAGATTTCTCGACCTTACTCAGTTCGAACAGGAACTTATCTCCTCGATAATCACTCATCGCCTCGACGAAGAAGGAGTGCCTGTACAGGTCGATCCATTCCACACGCCGCCGTCATTTTTGAACGAACATCCGAGCCCGCGTGTTACAGATATCCGCGCTAAAACGGACAGCATTCTCGACAAGATAATGGCACCGGAAATCTAGAGTTCTGTTTCTGCTTGCCGATCAATTCGGCTTTGCCGGCGGAGCAGGTTGTTTCGGACGAATGCCGGTGTATTGCACGGACGCGACCTTCCAGCCGCTCTTTTCCCGTTTGCACACGAACATCACTCGCAAGCTTCGAGGCGGTAAGGGCTTTCCGTCGGCAGTGAACGAGAACGTCTCTTTTACGATCACGACCGCCATCTTGTCGTAAATGCGGACCGAGTAATCGCTTAACTCCATATTCGTGGGCATTTGGTTCGCCGGCGGCTTCAATTCGGGCTTGTAAAACCCGAGAACTTTATCGCGCGTGTCGAATTCGCCAAGCGGGGATATCTCTATGTAGTCCGGCGTGAGGACTGCATCAAGAGCCTTCACATCGAAAGCAGCTTGGGCATCAACCATCCGACGAACAAGCGATTTTAGTTCTGTCTCGGTCTTGTCGCTCGTCTGTCCGACGACTGCGAGTGACGACACAAGCACAAATGTGAATACGATAAACAGGCGAAATTTCATTCCCAACAACATCTCCTTTTTTGTGTTGTTGTGAGATACGAACTGACTGATGGGTTTGTTCCCGAGACGAAAAAAGACCGCGTGGACGGAACAGAATTAGAACAATTCGTCCATCAGTTGGTCAAGATCCCTGATGCCGACGATGCGTATTCCGAGAAGTTTCTCGAGGCCTTTACGGTTTGATTCCGGAATGATGAGCTTTTTGAACCCGAGCGTCTGAGCTTCGCGGGCACGTGCCTGTGCCTGGAGAACGCCGCGAACTTCGCCGGTAAGTCCGACCTCGCCAAACAAAGCAGTTTCGGGCGGAATAACCAGATTGCGAAAGCTCGATGCGACCGCCGCGATCACGCCGAGATCGGCCGCGGGCTCATCGACCTCGAAGCCGCCGGCAACGTTCACAAAAACATCGTCCGAAGCAAGCTGCATCCCGAGACGCTTCTCCATCACGGCGATCAAAAGCGATGTGCGGTTGTGGTCAAAACCCTGAGTCATCCGCCGTCCCGAGCCGAACTTCGTGCCGCTTGCGAGTGCCTGGATCTCTACGAGCATCGGCCGCGTGCCTTCCATACAAACGGTAACGACGGAACCGGTCGCGTTCTCGGGACGCTCCTGCAGGAAAAGCTCCGACGGATTGCCGACGGCGATCAATCCCGTGCCCGTCATCTCGAAAACACCTATTTCGTTGGCAGCACCGAAGCGGTTCTTTGTCGCGCGAATGATCCGATGATTGTGATGCCGATCTCCTTCGAAATAGATCACGGTATCGACGATGTGTTCGAGCGTCTTTGGGCCGGCGATCGAACCATCTTTCGTAACATGGCCGGTGAGAAAGACGGGAGTACCGGTCTGTTTGGCAAGCATCATCAGCTGCGAGGCGACTTCGCGAACCTGCGAAACGCTGCCCGGTGCAGATTCGATCGCGGGGCTGAAGACCGTCTGTATCGAATCGACGATAACGACATTCGGACGCATCCTTGCTATCTCGTCCAAAATAGCGACAAGATTCGTCTCGGGCATAATGAATAGCCCGTCGGCCTTAAGTCCAAGTCGAGCTCCGCGAAGCTTGATCTGACGTTCGGACTCTTCGCCCGAAACATAAAGAACGGAAATGCTGCCCGAAACGAGCCGTTCGGCCATCTGAAGTACGAGCGTCGATTTGCCGATGCCCGGCGCACCGCCGATCAGAACGAGCGAACCGGCGACGATGCCGCCTCCCAACACACGGTCGAATTCATCGATACCCGAAGCAGTGCGTTCGTCCTCGTCCGACTCTATCGATGTGTAGGAAAAGGCTTCAGCAGGCCGGTAGTTGATCGAGGACGCGGCACGTTTACCCGCGGCGGCGGGACGAAAACGCTCTTCGGCAAACGTATTCCATTCGCCGCAGTCTGCACACTGTCCGAGCCACTTGCGCGACTGTGCACCGCAATTCTGACAAACAAATATGGTCGCCGGTTGTTTTGCCATCGTAGTTGAGGGAACAGGATACCATTTCCGACATACCTGACGGGAACAGGTGCGCCCGTCGCGGGTCGAACGGAAATAAAAACGGTGTGGAAAACCAGTGAACGGTTCTCCACACCATTTGTCAGCCATCAAAGGCGACTACTCAGGAATGTAGGCACTTGGCACGGGCACGTCCGTGCTAACACCCCATTTCACACCGGTCAAGGCTTGATCCGAGCTCTTCAGCACGTACCACAGTCCGGTCGAGCCGCGGAAGACGGCAATGTCAGTCGTACCGTCACCATCGAAATCGGCCGGCGCCGGCACATCGGACGACAGCCCGAACGGAACGGCGATGTACGAACCGCTCAAGCTCTGTTGGATCCACCAGACACCGTCACGGTAGATCGCGACATCCTGTCGGCCGTCCCCATCGAAGTCACCCGCGACCGGTTTGTCGGTCGAAAGTCCCCAGCTTTGTATCGAAACGCCGCCATCCGAGCTGCGTAAGATATACCAGGTTCCGTCGCGATAAACGGCAAGGTCGGTCTTGAAGTCGCCGTCGTAATCGCCCTGAACAGGATGATCGGTGCTGATACCGAACTGGAGGGCGGTCGTACTGCTATCCGAGCTTCGCGAGATCCACCAGACACCGGTAGATGGCCTGAAGACCGCAAAGTCCGTCTTGCCGTCG
>JRYI01003589.1_pt1 | contig 59105 bp, 65 predicted proteins | sample 235361 | NCBI WGS metagenome assembly JRYI01 (sample SAMN03074212, study PRJNA261471) | activated sludge metagenome | biome: Common Effluent Treatment Plant; feature: Wastewater; material: Activated sludge; isolation source: activated biomass in a lab-scale reactor treating industrial wastewater at...
AAGTTGTTCACCCATGTAATTGTCGGGCCGCGGGGCTACATCGTGCCGCGAGGCGATGGACGCGTCCTTGCGGGTGCAACTATGGATGACGCCGGGTTTGATGCTTCCGTGACCAACGAAGCGACCGAGCATCTCATCGAAAGCACTAGCGAGATCTCCCCGAGTCTTGGCTCGTTGAAAATTCAGGAGGCGTGGACCGGGTTTCGTCCATTTGCCCCGGATCGTATGCCCGTTTTCGGCCGCGTTCCCAATGCCGAGAATTTGCTTCTTGCCCTTGGGCATTTCCGCAACGGTATTTTGCTGTCACCGGTCACCGCAAAGTTGATCGCGGACGAGGTGCGAGGCATCGACGCTGTGCCGACGGAATTTGCACCTTCGCGATTTTACTCGGCGGCAATGGGTTCCTAATACGTTAAGAATGAAGTTTGTATTTAGTATTTCGGTAGTTTTGCTACTTTCGGTCATTGCGGCAGCGCAATCCGGCCGCGCGACTCCTTCGCCCACACCGGAAACAAGCACCGCGACGGCAAGAGACCTTTACGAGGAAGCATCGTCCTACGTCCGCGTAAAGGCCGATGAATACGCGAAGAAGAACGTGCCGTTCAGCGCCGACCGGCTCGAGGTTCTGCTCTCGCAGCAAAAGGCCCTTGCCGCTCACAACGCTCTTCGCTTTGCGAAGATAAACGCCCCCGAAAAAGACGATCTCTATTATCTCGGAATGCTTCATTGGCTCGCGCAGAACTTTGACGGCGCACGAGGATCGCTCACGAGCTACCTTGCCGATTCCCCCGAAAATCCGGTAAAGGCACAAACCGCACGTTCTATCGTTGCGGTCGTTCTTGCGAAGCAAGCGAAGCCTGAGGAGGCAGCTAAGATCCTTGATGAATACAAGAAACTCGAACCCGTAAAACCCACGGACATCGCTCGAATGTCGGCAGAGATCGCAAAAGCATTCCAGTCGTCAAAAGATTTCGAGAAGATGACGCCGTTCGCGGTCGCGGCGTATGAAACTTCGAAGTCGATGCTCGACGACCCAAGTTATCGTCAACGCGGACTTGATGAGCTGTTGGACGCCGGAATGCTCGTCTTCGAAGCGTATCGTGATGCAAAGGATACGACAGCAGCCGAAAGGGCGTTGGACGATATGAGGCTCACCGCGGCAAAGGCAAACTCAGCCGGCTTTTACTACTACGCAGGCGATCAAAAGATAAAGTATCTGATCGAGACCGGACGCAAGCCCGAAGCGATGAAGTTCTACGACGGTATCGATGCGACGATCAACCGCGAACTTAAGATCGTATCGATCCGCGAGGACGTGCGGCGAAGGTTCAAGGTGCGCCGCGATCAGTACAATATCCTCGGCGAAAAGGCTCCGGAATTCGTCGGGTTGGATGTTTGGTTTCCGGGGCGGCAAGTGCCGCTGGCTTCGCTCAAAGGCAAGGTCGTACTGCTCGATTTTTGGGCCGTTTGGTGCGTGCCTTGTATCGAGGCAATGCCCGACCTGAAAGAGTGGCACGAACTTTTCAGCAAAGACGGGTTCGAGATCATCGGCATCACGCGCTACTACGGCGAGCCTGAGGGCCTGCCCGCGAATAAAAAGGATGAGCTCGCTTTGATCAAAGCATTCCGTGAGAAATACAAGGCTCCATACGATTTTGCGGTGGCGGTCGATCAGCGAAATCAACTCGCCTACGGTGCGACACGTCTCCCGACCGCCGTCATTCTCGATCGAAAAGGAGTCGTACGATTCGTTGAATCCGGCACGAGCCCGCAGCGTCTCGCGCAGATCGAGGCTGCGATCAAAAAACTTCTTGAGGAGAAATAGGACAAGGTTGAGATGGTGACAGTTGCCAAAAGGCTGAAACCGAATCGTACTCGCGGACTCTATGACCGCATCGCCGATGTGCAGAACCTTGCGATGAAGCTTAACGGCTATCGCGATTCGGTCAAGAAGTATCTGCGGCAGCTCGACCTCAAGACGGATCAGACTTCGCACATTCTTGACGCCGGCTGCGGAACGGGACTCGTCTCCCTTGCGCTTCGTGACGCGAACATCAAGTGCGAAACGCTGACCGGACTAGATCTTTCACGCAATTCGCTCACGGTCGCAAGGGATGAGTTCGCAAGCCTGCGGAAAAAACCGTCCCTAGTAAATTTCGTCCAAGCGAATGTGCTGAATATGCCGTTCGCAGATCGAACGTTCGATGTAGTGCTGATGTGCGGCGTGCTCGAATACGTGCCGCTCAGCGAAGGCCTTGCAGAGGCCGCAAGGGTAATGAAGAAGGGCTCGCAGCTTGTGCTGCTTCCTGTAAAGCCGTCGATCGTAGGTTCGGTGCTTGAGTTGTTATATAACTTCAAGATCCATCCGATCGAGGCCGTCCTAAAGGCCGTAAAGCAGAACTTTCAAATCGTTGGGAGTTATGACTTTCCGATCACGCGGCCGATCTCCTGGTCGAAGACGGGCTTTCTCCTCGAAAAGAAATAGATCGAGAAACCAGAAAGCGGTACGGGCCTTCGCCCGCACCGCTTTCTCCAAAACCTTCATCAAAAGTCTTACCAACGGCCGCGGCCACCGCCGCCGCCATAACCGCCGCCGCCACGCGGGCGATCTTCACGGGGCTTTGCTTCGTTGACCTTAATGTTGCGTCCCTGCACCTCTTTGCCGTCGAATTCTTCGATGGCCTTCTTGCCGTCTTCAGCGTTGGCCATTTCGACAAAGCCGAAGCCACGCGAACGGCCGGTCTCACGGTCTTCGATGACGCTTGCTGATTCAACAGCGCCGGCCGAAGCAAAAAGGTCCTCGAGATCAAGGCTCGAGGTCTGGAACGAAAGGTTACCTACGTACAGTTTCATTGACATAAAAAAATCATTTAAGCCCGCGTCTATTTTACCGCGAGCGATCTAACAGAAGTCTTTTCCTTTAGGAAATACTAGACACTAGAGAGGCGATGCCAAAATACAGCAAAGATCGAAAACTTCGAGGCCCTCAAGAACTTATCAACTTCTAACCCAACTACAACCAACCCTCGACATTTTCGTAAAGCTGAATTATCTCAGCCGATCAAAAATCCCTAGCAACCGATGCGAACGCTTTACGCGCGGTGCACAAAAGGCAGGACTAATAGGTTAATAATCCTTGTTCGTTGGCCGGTCGGCAAGTCGCAAAAGACGATTTTTCGTCAATCTGCATCCGCAAGCAAGGCTTTGATCGCTCCGAGCTGTCCGCGGGCCGCGGCCTCACCGCGCTCGATCACGTCTCGAAACGAGCTGATATTGAACATACTGAACTCTGCGACCTCGGGAGAAATGACGACATCAGCATCGATATGCTGCCCCGTGGAGGCGGTCTTTAGGATGGAAAGCGAAGAGCGAACGAGAATGCCAAGTGATGATCTTGGCGGCTTTGGGAACGTGGCACCGCATGCCGTCAGATCGACGCCGATAACGATATCGGCACCCATTTCTCGAGCGGTTTTTGCCGGCAATGGCGAGAATGTGCCGCCATCGATAAGCATCTTGCCGTCGATACGAACAGGGGTAAAAAGCCTGGGAACGGCAGAGCTCGCCCGAACCGCTTTTGCGACATCACCGCTCGATAGAATAACGCCTTCGTTCTTGATGAGGTCGTATGCCGTAACAAAAAGCGGTATCTTCAGATCGCGGAAGTCGGCCACGCCGAATTCATTTCGGACGAATTTTCCAAGCCGGTAGTTCGATAAAAGTCCATAGCGCGAGACCGTTGGAGCAACGACCATCGAATAGCGAAGTTTCGCGGCGAGCCCTTCCAGTTCTTTTGGTGATACTCCGGCGGCGATCGCGGCACCGACGATAGAGCCGGCTGACGTGCCGGATATCAGATCGATCGGGACATTATTCTCGATAAGAACCTTTAACGCTCCGATGTGAGCGAACCCGCGTCCGCCGCCGCCCGAAAGTGCGATGCCGACCTTCTTCCTCATTTCGCGCCTGCTCTCATATACGACATTTCCGTCGTCGCTACGATAGCACAACGCGGAGGCAAGCTTGCATTCACGTATTCGCACTTAGGCATGGCTGTTCCCCCACCTGATCGAAGGCATTCACGCCGTTTCTCTGTTCAGTAGTTCCCAGACCTTTTCAAGATGACGTTCTTCGACGTGAATGCTGCCGACCGAAAGGCGTAGGGTGAAGGCGCCGTTCAGTTTTGTGTGCGAAAGATAGGCTTTGCCTGACGCGTTGATGCTGTTCATTATTCGTTCGTTCAGGGCGTTGAGTTCGTCGTTAGAAACGTCGCTCCTTTCACTCTGTGTCTCGGCGTCTGTGCGGGGGAATTCTGAGCGGGTGCCAAGAGCTCGAAAACAAACAAGCGCGAACGGCACAGGAGCCATCAGTTCGAAGTTCTCCGATTCTTCGACCCAGCTTGCGAACAGGCGAGCAAGACGGCAATGTTCGCGAATACGGCCGATGAGTCCCGCACGACCGAAATACCGCATAACGAACCACAGTTTCAGCGAGCGGAAACGGCGGCCGAGTTGTATGCCGTAATCCATCCCGTTCTTGACGCCCGCGGCATCGTCCGTCTTCAGATACTCCGGGACGAGTGAGAACGCCTTCTTTAGATCGTCGAGGTCGCGGCAATAGAGCACCGAAAGATCGAATGGCGTGAAGAACCACTTATGCGGATTCATCACAATGGAATCCGCACGTTCCCAGCCGGTAAAAAGCGGTCGAAGTTCCGGTAAGATCGCGGCCGAACCGGAGTACGCGGCATCGACGTGCATCCAAATTCCGTATGCCTCGCAAATGTCGGCGACGGCTGCGACCGGATCGATACTTGTCGTAGAGGTCGTACCGATCGTTGGGATCACGCAGATCGGAAGGAAGCCCGCGGCTAGATCCGCGTCGATCGCTTCTTTGAGTTTTTCCGGGACCATCTCAAAGCGTTCATTGGTTTCGATCTTGCGTAAACTTTCGAGGCCGAGCCCGAGCGTGATAACACTCTTATCGATCGAAGAATGTACGTGTTCCGACACATATACGCGCATCTGAGGCGAATCCGACCGTCCAAGGCCGAGGCTTCGCGATTTCGGATCGGCGCGCTCACGTGCGGCGGCTATCGCATGCATCGTCGAAACAGATGCCGTGTCGTAGATGATCCCTTCAAAGACCTCAGGCAGGCCTGTCATCTGCCGAAGCCAATCGAGCACGACGTCTTCGAGTTCCGTTGAGGCCGGAGCCGTTCGCCAGAGCATCGCCTTCATATCGAACGCCGCCGCGAACATCTCGGCAAAGACGCCGACCGAGCTTGTCGAGGTCGAGAAAAGGCCGTGAAAATTAGGGTGATTCCAATGTGTTACGGCCGGCAGGATGATGCTATCAACATCGCTAAGGACCTCATCAAAATGCTCGCCAAATTCAGGCGCGGTAGAGGGAAGAGCGTTCTTTACGGCGTCCGGCTCGACTTGAGCGAGCACCGGAAATTCTTCGATCCGCTCGAAGTAATCTGCAAGCCGATCTACGATCTCGTAGCCGTAGCGCCGAAAATCATCCGTCGGCATATCGCCGAATTGCCGTGTTTTTCCCATAACGAATCCTTTGTGACCACGTGCAGGAAGGACAAGAAAAACTGTAAAAAACGCCCTTATCGCTCGACAGTACGTGTAATACTCGTATAATATCACCTACGAATATCTCGCCAACGTTCTAAGAAGAAAGAATTTACCAGCTACGAAAAACGCTCTGTTTCCCGTAAAAGGAAACTCGAACGGGTAGGAAAGTAGAGAGACGACAAAGAAGAAAAGCCACCTCGCCTAGGGCCTTAAGGCTTTGCCGAAAACTTTTGACGAATATGACGACATCCGAAACGGAACACGAGACCAGAGAAGGCTTTATTCGAGGGCTTGGCCTTCTCGACTCGACGATGATAGTTGCCGGTTCGATGATCGGTTCGGGCATTTTCATCGTTTCCGCCGACATCGCTCGACAGGTCGGCTCGCCAGGCTGGCTGTTGGTCGTTTGGCTTATTACGGGCTTTTTAACCGTCGGTGCAGCACTATCATACGGCGAGCTTGCGGCGATGATGCCTCGAGCCGGCGGTATGTACATCTACCTTAAGGAGGCTTACGCCCCTTTATGGGGTTTCCTTTATGGATGGACCCATTTTCTCGTGATAGGCACCGCGACGATCGCAGCCGTTGCCGTCGCATTCGCCCGCTTTACCGGCATCCTTATCCCGTCGATCTCTGAAACCAACTATCTTATCGAACCTGTCCGTATCGGATCATCGAGCTACGCATTGTCGCTTTCGACCGCGCAATTGGTCGGGATCGTGATGATCGTATTCCTGACCTGGCTGAACACCCGCGGACTCAAGCTGGGCAAGCTTGTGCAGAACGTCTTCACGTTCGCGAAAACAGGCTCACTGATAGCCCTGATCGTGCTGGGGATAATTGTCGGACTCGTATCCTACCCCGAAATCGCGGCGGCGAATTTCGGGGATCTGTGGACGGTCCGAGGCTCGCTCGCGAATGTTGATGAAGGCAGCCTTACCGCAGTCGCCGCTTTCGGCCTTTTTGTCGGTATATGCGTAGCGCAAACGAATTCGCTCTTTTCCGCCGATGCATGGCACAATGTGACTTTCACCGCCGGCGAAGTCAGAGACCCGAAGCGCAACTTGCCGCTGTCTCTGCTTTTTGGGGCAGGCGGCGTAATAGTGCTGTACCTTCTGGCGAACATCGCATATCTGGTTACGCTTCGCTTTGACACGATTCAGGACATATCCATCAATCACAGCAGCCGGATCGGTTCTGCCGCGGCGGATGTCATCTTTCCCGGGTTCGGAGCAACGATAATGGCCGTCGCGATTATGATCTCGACTTTCGGGTGCAACAACGGGCTGATACTCGCTGGGCCGCGGGCCTATTACGCGATGGCCAAGGACGGGCTATTCTTTCAGGCGGTCGCTCGGCTGAACAGATTTCACGTGCCTGCATGGGGGATCGTCGTGCAGGGCATCTGGTCCGCGTTTTACGTTCTGCCGCGAACCGTCAAGACCAATGCGGACGGCACGGTCGCTTACGGTAATCTCTACGGCGACCTGCTGACGTATGTGATCTCATCGGCACTGATATTTTATATTTTGGCGATCGCGGCCATTTTTGTGCTCCGAGTGAAACAACCAGATGCCGAACGTCCGTATAAAGCATTTGGATACCCCGTCATTCCGGCACTATACTGCGTCGGCGCCGCGGTCATTCTTGCGATCCTGTTCATCTATCAAACCACGGCGACGTGGCCCGGCCTGCTCATTGTTCTAACGGGTGTACCGGTGTATTTCATTTGGAGAAGGTCGGCGGCCAGCGAACCGGCGTCCTAAGGCTTAATCACTATTTCTGGAGGTTTCAATGTCACTATTTGCGACCAAACCCATTTCGAGGATCATTGCCGAAGCTGAAGAGACCGGCGAGCACGCCCTTAAAAAGGCGCTCAGCGCGCTCGATCTCACGATGCTAGGCATTGGAGCCATTATCGGAACGGGCATTTTCGTTCTAACAGGCCAGGCCGCCGGCAAACATGCCGGTCCGGCCGTGGTTCTTTCGATGATCCTTGCGGGTATCGTGAGCGCCTTTGCCGCTCTCTGTTATTCAGAATTCGCGGCAAGTGTTCCGATCTCAGGTTCGGCGTACGCATACGGTTACGGCACCTTAGGCGAATTTGTCGCCTGGATCATAGGCTGGGACCTGATACTCGAATACGCATTCGGTGCCGCAACGGTAGCCGTCGGCTGGTCGGGTTACACGGTTAGCCTGATGCGCGAGAATCTGGGGATCAACTTCCCGCTCTCGCTCAGCGCGCCGCCCGGAGCCATAAAAGACACGGCCGGAAACGTGATCGGGCAGGGGATATTCAATCTGCCTGCCGCTTTGATCGCGGTCGCAGTTACGCTGCTCCTGATCCGCGGCATCAAAGAGTCTGCGAGCTTCAACTCGATCATCGTGATCATCAAGGTGATCGTTGTCGTTCTGTTCATCGTCGCCGGTATCGGATTCGTAAACACCGACAACGTCGGCATCGGCTGCACGGTCGGAGCTCCCGGCTGCGCAGAGTTCATGCCTTATGGATTCAGCGGCATCATCACCGGTGCGGCGGTCATCTTCTTTGCCTACATCGGTTTTGACGCTGTTTCTACGGCCGCTCAAGAAGCAAAGAATCCGCAACGCGATATGCCCCGCGGTATTCTCGGGTCGCTCGCGATCTGTACCGTACTCTACATCCTAGTTTCTGGCGTGATGGTCGGCCTCGTGGATTACAAGGCACTCAAGGAAGCGGCAGCACCGCTTGCTACGGCCATTGACGAAGCCCTCAAAGCGAACCAGGGAGCAACGGCCGGCGTGATGGGAACGATCCTAGCTATCTTCTCGTCCTGGATCATCAAGATCGGTGCCGTTCTTGGCCTCAGCTCGACGATGGTCGTGATGACGATGGGACAGCCGCGTGTCTTCTATTCGATGTCAAAAGACGGACTGCTCCCGAGCTGGGCCGCGAAGATCCATCCGAAGTTCCAGACGCCGCATATCACTACGGCGATCACCGGTACGATCGTTGCGATCCTCGCGGGCTTTGTCCCGATAAGCCTTCTCGGCGAACTCGTCTCGATCGGCACACTCTTCGCATTCGTGATCGTCGGAACAGGCATCATCATCCTGCGTTCGTCGAACCCGGCGTTGAATCGCCCGTTCAAGGTGCCTTTCGTGCCGTTCATCCCGCTCGGTGCGGTCATATCTGCGGCATTCTTGATGAACAGTCTTCCGCTTGATACATGGATCCGGCTGATCGACTGGATGGCTATCGGCCTGCTCGTTTATTTCGGCTACAGCTATACCCACAGCAAACTCGCCAGCGAAGATGTCGCCGCCGATGAACTGCCTGCGAATTACAAGCCGCCGATCGCCGCAATGCTTGGCATTGTTCTCGTGATCGCATTGACCATATACCAGGTTATGGCCCCTTCGAGCGGACTTGGACTTGGACTGAAGCCCGATGAGAAAGCTGCGGACAGTATCGCTCTTAATTTGGCGATCCGATTGTTCGCATGGGTGCTGACCGGTGCTCTCGTGTATATGATCATGTACAGCAAGCGAGGAGCGTCCGCCGCACGGAGCTCTTCGGTCAAATCCATCGGTCTGCTCCTGTCTGTGGTCAACATCGTCCTGTGGGGCTTCGTGACGTACTGGTACTTCCAGCACATTCACGACAAAGTGCATTGATGAACTGACCGAGTGTCATGTACCAAAAAGGCCGCGAAGCGTTCAACTTCGCGGCCTTCTTTTCTTTCTTTGTTTACGAGTCTATTCGGTAAGGTCCTGAGCGGTCGGAGCATCGATCTTTTCAAGGATCGCCTTGTAGATCTCGATCTTACCGGCTGTCTCAAGACGCTGCTTTGCTGCGGCAATGTAATCGCCGAACACGTTGCTCCGCTTCATGCCGAGCATCTGCTCCATCAGCGAACTGCGTTGCGAAGCGAAAGCATTCGAATCCGCTTCCTTACGCTGCGTCACTCCGACGATCACCCAGTTGTCGCCGACCTTCAGAGGCTCTTTCATGACCTGGCCGTTGCCAAGGGCGAAGATCGCGTCCGAGAGAGCCTGGCCGCTCGCGGCAGATGGGCCTTCTCCCACAGGCGTCCCGATCACGTAGTCATCCTTCGTCTTTGCGGTCACGCCCTTCGCGCTCGCGGCGGCCGCCAAAGAAGCGGCATCTTTTGCACCGGATGAAATGGCCTTTGCGATCTCTTCGACCTGCGACTGGGCTCTCTCCAGCTTGTAAGCCGACTCGACCTGTGTGCGGACTTCCGCAAACTCTGCATCCCGCGGTTCTTTCTTGTCAACGAGCATCGGAAGCGCAAAGCCATTCTGGACAGGCACGACATCACCGACATCGTTGACATTCTCAAGACCCTTGATGCCTTCTTCGAACTGAGACGAAATACCAATATCCGGAATATCGTCGCCGGGTTTGACATAGCCAGTCTCTCTGACCATTTCGCCAGCCGTCATATTTGCCTGCGAAGCGAACTCAGCTGCGGTCTTTGCAGGATCTTTCGACTGCTTCAGAGCATCATTAACCTTCTTTGCGAACTCGAGAGCCGCCGCATAAGCCTTTCTGTTTCGAAGAGAAACTTCGAGTTCTTTCTTTGCCTGTTCGAAGGTCTTCGGGACGGTCTCACCGCGTCTCAGGATGAAATACCGGCCCTGATAAAGGATCGGGTCGGTGATCTGTCCCGGTTCGAGTTTGAGAAGCTGTTGATACGGATCATCGGGCTTTGCGGGATTCTCACGAACCGGGCCTGAAAGCTTTCCGCCATTACCCGCGGTCGCCGGATTTTCTGACTGGCCTTTTGCAAGGGCGGCAAAAGCCTCTTCTGTTATCGGCCCGCCCTTTGCACGAAGCTGTGTTACAAGCTCGGTGGCCTTTCCTTGGATCTGTGTCTCATCATCCGGTTTCGGAACGCGAAGCACGATCTCCTGTCCATCGACGCCCATCGTCTTCTTGTCGGGTGCGAGAGCGTCCCACTCGGCCTTTAGGTCGGCATCTGAGATCGCAAGCTTCTGCCCGATCTTTTCGGTATTGATGAAGATATACTTGATCTTCTTCTGGGGTTCGTTGATGTAATACGAAGCCTTGTTCTTTTCAAAATATGCTTTGAGCTCATCATCCGACGGCTTCAAGGTCTTGGCGATCTCGGTCGGATTCAGCGAAACGTAGGAAATGTTGAATTTCGCATTCCGCTTCTGGTACTCATTGAGCACTTCAGCCTCCGAAACTGTCACACCCGCCGTTATGTAGGCCTGCAGCTTGCGCGCGCTAATGTCATCCCGAACACTTTGCTCGAACGCCGCGATGGTGCCGTACTGGCCGATAACCGCTTCCTCGTATTTCTTTTGGTCAAAAGGCGTGCCGTCCGGATTTGCACTCTGCTTACGGATCTCGTCCGCAACTTCCCGATCTGTCGCCGTAAGGCCAAGGCGAGCGGCCTCGACACGCATGATGCGGCGATTGATCAAGGAATCGAGAACCATCTTCGCCGGGAACGTACCGCGGCTGAATTGGCTGAATTTTTCCCTTTCGCGAATAATGTCGGCCACGGTGATCGGTTCGCCGGCGACTGAGGCCGCGACTTCCTGGCTCTGGCTCAAGTCGCCGGTTTCAAACGTGTTGCGTGCCGGCGTATAGAAAAAGATCAGCGATCCGGCCATCAGTATGGCGAAAACAAAAAGGACGAGATTGCGTGTCTTTTCAAGACGGGTAAAAAACCTTAACATTTACAAAACACCTATATTTCGAGAGTTCACTCGGATAGTTGGATAGAGACAAACTGCGATTCTAGCAAAGCACCCTGTAAAATCCAATAGAAGAGCGGCATGCAGGAAAAGTTGCCTCGTTTGCAGTTTGATGCCGTTTTGGCCGAATATATCTCTGAACGATGATCGAAACCGCTGCAATCGTCATAAAACCGGGCCACGAGGAAGCAAAAGCGACCGCGCAAGAGCTTTCAAGCTGGTTCTCTGCCCGTGATATCAAGCTCGTCGGAACCTTCCCGGCAGATCACGCTGAGGCTGACCTTTCCGGCTGCGGATTGGTCGTCGTACTTGGCGGTGACGGAACGATGATCGCCGCCGCCCGTATGATAGGCGAAGCGGAAGTGCCGGTCCTTGGCATAAATTACGGCAGTCTTGGGTATTTGACGGACTTTCGTATCGAAGAACTGCATACCGCGGTCGAGTCAGTTGTAAGCGGCAAGTTCGAGACCGACCATCGAGTTATGCTGCGCACCGAATTGATCCGCGATGGTGAGAGTATCGCAAATGGCCGTGTCTTGAACGATGTTGTCATAAACAAGGCCGCACTTGCCCGAATCATCGCCATCGAGGTTCGCCTGAACGGGCTTTTTGTGAACTCCTTCCGCTCTGACGGCCTGATCGTGGCAACTCCGACAGGCTCTACGGCCTACAACCTTTCTGCCGGCGGCCCGATCGTCTATCCGTCAATGAATGCCGTGGTCCTGACGCCGATCTGCCCGTTTACCCTTACGAACAGGCCGATCGTAATACCCGATGACGCTCAAATCGAATTGAAACTTGAAAGCGGCAGCGAAGGCGTTATCTTGAGCCTTGATGGGCAGACCGGATTTCCACTCGTTGTCGGAGACATCGTCCGCATCCGAAAGAGCCGAACAACGCTCAATCTCGTTCAGCCTGAGAACCGCAACTATTTCGACGTCCTTCGAAAGAAACTGCAGTGGGGCCGCTAATCGAACAGCGTCGCTTGCTCTTCGTCGCCTGTTTCCAACCCATCAGGAAACCACTGGTAAAGCCCTAGGTCGCATTTGCCCGCAGCATTGAATTCAATGCCTTCCGCCTCGAGGAGCTCTTGCTGGAGGTTGACGGGAATGGTCAGTTTGCCGGTCGAGCATTTCCCTTGTGAGTTGATAACACGCTGCCACGGCACATTATCCGTGTCGGCTCCGTGCATCACAAACCCGACCGTCCGGGCCGTATAGCCTTCGCCGAGAATGATCGCCAGCTGGCCGTACGTCATCACGCGACCGCTCGGGATCTCGCGAACGATCGCATAGACACGTTCGCGATAGTTCTTTTCGTTGACCGCCTGCATCTATTTTGCGAGTTCAACTCTGAGAGTTGTCACCTGACGCACCCAACGGGCGTGTTTCTTCTCGTTAGATGCGATTACCTGCCAGGGACCGTTCTTCACATCCAAAGGTTTGCCGTCCTTCATATCGGCGATGATAACGGTCTTATCCGAGAAGGCAGGATCAAGCTCGGTGAGCGAATAGACCGCCCGATAGCCATCAGCAGCACCGACGACAAGAAACTGTCCGATCATCGGACCTCGCAATGCCTCGCCGAACTTTGCACCGGCTGACTTCAATACGTCGCGCAGGTCCACGCCGGAAAATGTAGCTTCTTTCCCGTCATGATCTTTCACCTTTAGCTCCGTCCGAGGAAACTTCGTAAAGGCCTCTGCGTTGATATTAACCGTCTTCCCATTTTCAACCGTCACAACGAAGTCGCGTATCGGCTTCTGGGTTTGCGCCGTTATGGTGATCGAAGAGATGAGAAGGACTAGAGCAATACCTATGATTTTGGGAGTTCGCATGTTCTAAATTATTTCCTCACTAAAAATGTGCGAGCGGGAGAGCCGTCGCCGTTGCCGCCGCGATATTTCAGCGGCAGACAGATAATGTCATAATCGCCGGGCTCGACCTTTCGCAGGTCAACGCCTTCGAGAATGACGACCTCGTTGCTTAAAAGTTCGACGTGCACGGGATGGCCAGGCGAACCGCTCTTTTCGATCGAAAGATAGTCGATGCCGACGAGCACGACGCCCTTCTCGACGAGCAATTTCGCAGTGTCAGGTACGAGATAGCTGAAATCCGACCGAAACCCATCCTCCGGCGTATTCCAAAATTCGGAATTTCGGCTCCTGAAAAGCACTCGCTCGATACCGCCGAGTTCGCCTACGTGCTGCGGCTCGATGGCAACAACATCTTCGGGCACGCCAATGACACGACATCGCCCCATCAACTTTTCGGGGTCGAGCGCATCGACACGGCGTGCTCCATCGATAAAATGATTGGGCGCATCCACATGCGTACCGGAATGAACACCGAAGGAGATCTGCGAGACATTCGCAGACGAACCTGACGCGATCGACTTGAAAGAATTCACCTCAACGCCCGGGTCGCCTTTGTATATCGGCATCTCAGGCGAAATGCCGACGGTAATGTCAATTAGCTCGCTCATTTCACCTCCTCAAAAGAGTTGCCGCCATCGAGTTTCTTGAGCCGATAGACCTTATTCGCGCCTGACCTTATCCATTTTTCTCTACGGCCTAGTACATACTTTTGACTATAGAAAACGGGCTTCTTTCCGGGTTTTGCGGTCAACACCCACGATGTCGTCGCTTCTGTATCCGTAAGCTTTGATGACTGATACCAACCAAGCTCTATCGGCCTATTGTCCTTGAATTCGTAGATCGAAACGCCCGTACCGCCCTCGCCCTGATGCATTCCGCCGCCGAACTCCAGCGTTATTTCGTCAAGCCCGTTGCGGTTCACATCTGCGACCTTCCCGATTCCGAATGCCCAGCCGGAATCCTGTACGAAATTCGCGACGACCTTGCCTTTTTCGATCACCGCAAGCCCGACCCACCCGAGGCCGTTGCCCGTTTCGCAAAATTGATAAAAGACCGCTGTCTGCTTCGCACCTGCCTTCGTAAATGAACCGCTGACCGATCCCGTATAGGTCGGAGAATCCGAGCAGCCGTCCGACACGAGTTTCTTTCGGACGGGCGCGAGAATACTCTTCTCATAGATCTTCGCAATTGCACGCGGCGGATCTTCCGGAGCATCCCTCCTTGTCAGCGGAGCTGTCGGGTCATGGATGACGACGCGTTGGGCGAACGCACCCGCGGTCAAAAGAAGCAAGGTCAGAGACACGGTCGAAATATGCCTAATGTTCATAGCTTTAGATTAGACGATTGCGGTGCGTTTCAACAACAACCTAACCCGCACGGAGATGCGACGAGCCGCAAAAGAAAGCGATCTCCGGGAAACCCGGCCTTCTGCTCAAGGATCGGGAGCGAACCAATGACCTGCTTTTGATTGAGGACGCGATTGACGGATAAGATAGTTTGTAATGCAGCTATCAGTTCCGCGTATCGCGGCTTCAAGCTATTCGAACACCGCTCCGCTCGTCTGGAGCTTCCTCTACGGCTCGCTTCGCGGTTCCGCCGAACTGATAATGGACACGGCACCGGCCCGCTCGGCCGAACTGCTCGCGAGCGGCCGCGTCGATGCCGCGTTGGTGCCGGTCTTTTCCTATCAAACTATTCCCGATGTGAAACTCGTATCCGATGTCTGCGTCGGTGCGAAAGAACGCGTGCGAAGCGTCTGTCTGGTCACAAAAGGAATGGAGCTGGCGGACGCAAAAAGCGTCGCTCTCGATGTATCGTCACGCACGTCCGCTGCGCTCACGAAGATAATTTTTCGCGAATTTATCGGCCGCGAACCAAAGTGGCGCGACGCCGCTCCGAATATCGACGAAATGCTCTCGACGGCCGACTGCGCGTTGGTCATCGGCGATCCTGCGCTTCGGATCCCGGACTCGCCGAGCGACGCCGTGCCGTATAGAAAATTCGACCTCGCCGAAGTTTGGCGTGCCAACACAGGCCTCGGGTTCGTCTTTGCGATGTGGATGACACGTCTGGATAAATGTCCGCTTGATTTTGCAGCCGCCCGCGACGAAGGGGTCGCCCACATCGACGAGATCGCCGCGAATTACACCGACGAGATCGGACTCGACACCGCGGATCTGACCGATTATCTCGGCCGCAGTATCTCTTATTCAGTATCGGACGAAATGTTCGCGGGCCTCGAACTGTATTTCAAGCTAGGAGAACGACATGGTTTATTCCGAGAACAAAAAGAATTACTGTTCCTATAAAGACATTTAGTCGAGGAGGCGTCTAGGGTGTATTGGCTTCGAGGTCTGCTCAATTTACTCGTTCTCGGTTTGGCTCTAGGGTGTGGACTTGGTTTTATCGAATCCGTGATAAATCGCCTATTCGGGACGCACTTCGGGGCCAACGGCACTGAAGCGCCGACCGAATGGCAAGCCATTCTGGCGTTCTTTATTGGCACGCTCATTTTTTTTTCCGCTCTTGTTCCTCTTGTGGAAGACCGATAACAACTCTCCCACTTCAAAAAAATAAGATGAGCGATCTGACTGGCCGTTGGCCGGCGGTTCACCGGTGTGGCCGCTTTAGTTCCTGATACAGGAGCTTATCGATGACTTTGCCGTGCTCTTTTATGTGATCGACTATGATCAGAGCATAGTGGATCCGCTGGTCGATATCCTTGATATTGCCTAAGTAGTAAAGAAGCGAACGCTGTTTGCCGGGCGTGAGCGTGTGAAAAAGCTTGTCGCCTTCGGGGTCCTGATCAAGGACCTCGCGAAATTCCTCCGGCATCGGCAGACCGTATCGACTTTCGTCGATCGCGAGGTTGACCTTGACGGTGTCGCCGGCGACGATGCCGAGCGCCTCACGCTTCTTCTTATTGACAATGATGTAGAACTTACCCCGTGACGGCATCAACGCACATTGGAACGGCTCGCCGTCGTTGATCGTGCAGACCACACGTTTGTACTGATCTTTAAACGAGAGCTTGTCGGCCATTCGCTTCTCGATGACGAGGAAGTGCCAACCCGACGTCTCGGGGGCATGATCCAACAGAGCTTTTATTTTGATCATCTTTGACATTAAAAAAGCAGCTGACAGCTATCAGCTTATAGCTGTAAGCTGTATTTTCAAATTCTTTGGTAAAATCAGATTGCGTGAAATCTTCAATACAGCCAATCCTGGACAAAGCCCTCGCGGGCGAACGCCTTTCGACCGACGATTGCACCGCGCTTCTCGAATCGAAAGACATTCTGCGTATCGGCCTCGCGGCCGACGAGATCCGCCAACGCAAGAACGGTAATGAGGTCGTAACGTACATCATCGACCGCAATATCAACTATACGAACGTCTGCAACGTCGTCTGCACTTTCTGCGCCTTCTACAGAAGGCCGGGAAAACCCGACACGTACGTCCATTCGATGGAAGAGATCGAGAAGCGTATCGAAGAGACGATCGAACTCGGCGGCACGGGCGTTCTGATGCAGGGCGGGCTTCACCCCGACTTCAATATCGAGTGGTACGAAGACCTTCTTCGCACGCTGCACGCAAAGTATCCGCAGTTCCAGCTCCACTGCTTTTCGCCGCCCGAGATACACAATATTTCGCTCATATCGAAGCTCGATTACGACACGATCGTTGAACGCTTGAAGGCCGCGGGGTTGAATTCGCTTCCCGGCGGTGGAGCGGAGATACTCGATGACGAAGTGCGAAAGCGTGTTTCGACCAAATGCACCACGCAGGAATGGCTCGATGTAATGCGTGCCGTTCACAAAGCCGGACTGATCTCGACCGCGACGATGATGTTCGGCATCGGCGATCGCATCGAGCACCGCGTGCGGCACCTCGATCTCGTGCGCCGGCTGCAGGACGAATCTCTCGCACGCGTCAATGAGACGGGCGTTGGCGGGCAATTCACAGCGTTCATCCCGTGGACGTTCCAACGCGAGAACACGGCTCTCGAACGCAAGATCACGGAAGAACCGACCGGCATCGATTACCTCACGATGCTCGCCGTCTCACGGCTCTTCCTCGACAATATTCAGCACATACAGGCGTCATGGCTCACCCAAGGCTTGAAGATCGGACAGGCCGCACTTCGCTTCGGTGCGGACGATATGGGTTCGATAATGATCGAGGAAAATGTCGTCTCGGCCGCCGGCGCGAACACCGACGCCAACGAGAAAGAACTCCGCTACCAGATACGCGAAGCCGGCTACACGCCCCAACAACGCGACATCCTCTACAACCACATCAACCGCGACGAGATCGCCGCTATCGACAAGAGCGACTCAATGAAACTCAAACAACTCACCGTCGCCTTCGCGGATTGACCTTCAAACGAGTGAGTATCTGTCATGGAAAAGAACAAAATGCAGTTTGATGAGGAAGAGCTTCAGATCCTCGAGATAGGAATCAGCTTTTTCTTGTCAACTTGTCACGAACGGTGTAGAATCGAAGAATGAAGAGTCTTCCAGTTGGCGAATTAAAAGCTCAATTTTCTGAGGTGCTTGAAAAGGTGCAGCAGGGCGAAACGATAGAGATCGTCTATGGAAAAAAGAAGAAGCCGGTCGCCCGTCTCGTGCCTATCAGCGATAACAAATCTAAGTCGAAGAAAAAGAAACGCAAACTCGGCATTCTCGATGGCAAGATGAAAGTCGTATATTCGGACGATTTCAAAATGACGGATGAGGAGTTAATTAACCTCAAGATATGAAATTGCTCCTTGATACCCATATTTTTCTCTGGGTAACCGGCGAATCGAGGCGTTTGCCAAATACAGTTGCCGAAACCATCAGAGATACCGATAACGAGGTATTTGTCAGTGCCGCTACATTTTGGGAGATCGCTATCAAGGTCAGAGCCGGGAAATTGGATATAGGTAAGGTAAGGCCAGGCGAACTGCCTTTGCGTGCAGTTGACATGGGTTTTGTGCCGATCGGAATTCTACCTGACGAAACCGCGACAATGGGTGAGCTTGCCGAAAACACCCATTCCGACCCTTTTGACCGGTTGCTTATTTGGCAGGCGATATCGCGTAGGCTCACGCTGGTGAGCGGTGATGCCGAATTTGCTCGGTTCAAGAAATACGGCTTGAAGCTGCTATGGAAATGATCAGTAGGATAAGATGGAACATCGCTCTTAGGAATCGCAAATAGTGGATATAAGCGCCAATGGATCATACTCGATCGACGGTGTAGTGGTTGTCGCCGTATCGAGTTGCGGGGTAATGATCCTTGCGGTCATGTTCTATTTTTGGCAGTTTTTCTCGACGGTCGATCATTATTCCCACGGAGCATCTTTCGCTAACTCTGATCTTCTTTACACTTCAGTGTGGTGCATAACGGCAGCGGTCATTGTTGCAGCGGTCGCTTACCTTCTGAGATCCTTTTTCATGCGGTTTGTGCCATCATACCTTCTCATACCGATAGGTTCAGCCGTCTTTTTCACAGTTTCGAGTTGGTGTTACCTCTACTGGGTCGCGCAATCACGATACTCAGCAGGCGATCCATTTCTCCTCGAACCGCCAAGCTTCGCCTCGGTGATGCTTTCGGCTTTGTTTGCATGCTGTGTAATAAGTGCTCTCTCGGTGGGGGTNNATTGCCGCTTGGCAAACCAGAGTAACTGATAGTGGCATCCACTTGTCTTAGCGGGTTTTAATCCTTAGGCCCTTGGCAGAAGACTCGGTGCCTGCAAGCGAGCGAAAAAACACGGTAAGTAGAATGACACCGAAGATCATTGCAGCGATCATTATTGCGGGAATCAACGCGGTCGTCGGTGTGCTCGTGTTCTTTTTTCTCCTGGTCGCGATGAACGGTTATAGCGAACGGGTGGCGAGTTACGGGCTTGGGGCGTTTGTGATCTTGGCCTTGATCGTCACTATGTCGATGGCGGCGGTCGGTTTCTTGCTGACCGGTCGTCTAGTGAAGCGGAGCCGCGGCTCGGTTCCTGCCGCTCTCCTTTCTACTGTTGTAGGCTCCGTTTTGGGAGCTTTCCTAAAGGTCGTCTCTGCGCTCGTCGGCATCGGCGTCGCCGAAATCATCCGGGCCGGTTGAACGCCCACAGATCTTCCTGAGCCGGCGACTCAGCGAACGCCGACTCTCTTCGCTTCATCCTTCGAAGAAATCAGTTTCAGCCTCGTCGTCTTTGCGTTAAGAAGCGGGCCGAGCTCGTAAACGTTCCGGTAGCCGTAGGTGTAGAGCGAGATGTACGTTGAGAGATTGAGCGACGCGGGTGCGACCTTGGTCGGGAACGCGCTCGGCTCGTTCTCGAAGTTATTGTTGCAATAGATCAAGATCTTGGTCGCCTTGTCGGGCAGATCTTTCGCGAGACTTTCGACCGTGATGTCGGGAAAGCTCAAGTTTATCGCTCCCGCAATATGCAGTTCGTCGAATTTTTCGCTGCTCCGGGCATCAAGGATCACAGCGCCCGGTTCTTTGCTCGCGGCAATGAACTGCTCTTCTGTCAGCCGCCGCGTCGAGCGGTGCTTTGCGGCGTCCTGTGATACCTTCAGAAAGCCGTCCATATCTATCGACGGGTTATAGAGCCCGCTCGCCTGTTGTGCGTTGACGGCGATCGCAAATGCGGCGAGTAGAATGGCTGCGAAAAGGACATGTTTTCTCATATCTTTACCTCTCTGCGGGAACGACTATTGGTCAATTGATGCCGGTCGCGAACCAAGAGATGCCTGTCGATCAACTCCGTGATAATCTAGTCTCCGAGACCAAGACATTCGAACCTTAGGCCGAGATTCCACGGCCATTAGACGCTTTCCGAGAGGCTTGTATGCAAAGATCCATCGTCGCCGTCTTTCTCGCCATATGCGCAGCTGCCGGTTCGCTCTACGCACAGCAGCGGACCCGGAACGTGATCCTTATCACCTTGGACGGAGCACGTACGCAAGAGATCTTCGGCGGTCTCGATCAGGAGATCTTTGCCTCGACGGACAAAAATTTTCAGAAGACAGGGACGTACAAGCGATTTTGGGCCGAAACCCCAAAAAACCGCCGCGAGAAGCTGATGCCGTTCTTTTGGAAGACCTTGCTTGTCTCGCAAGGTTCGATCGCGGGCAACCGTGAGCTGCGCAGCTCTGTGCAGACGACGAATCAGCTCTTCTTCTCGTATCCAGGCTATTCGGAGATGCTTACGGGCGAGGCTCACGACGATGTGATAAAGAGCAACAGCCACCCGCAAAATCCTTACCCTTCGGTGCTCGATTTTCTGCAAAAGAAGCTGAAGTTGAATAAAGATCAGGTCGCAGACTTTTCATCTTGGGATGCCTTCGAAAGAATCTCGACCAACAATCCAGGATCGTTTTTGATCAATGCAGGCTTTATGCCGTACGAGAGCTCCGACAGAGAGATCGCTGCTTTGAGCCGTGCTCAATCGGCGACGCTTCCTGCATGGAACGGTGCTCGATTTGACTATTACACCTTTCGATTTGCGCTCTCGCATATGAGGCAGCACCATCCGCGCGTCATCCACATCGGGTTTGACGAAACGGATGATTGGGCACACGAAAAGAATTACGAGCGCGTCCTCCAAACATTGAATATGACCGACCGCTTTCTCAAGGAGATATGGGATCTCGTGCAAAATGACCCGGCATACAAGGGCAAAACGGCGATCATCATTACCACCGACCATGGCCGTGGAAAGACCGCAAACGATTGGCACGACCACGGGGCAGATGTTGCGGAAGCTCAGAATATATGGATGGCATTCTTTTCGCCCGGTGTGAAGCTTCGCGGCGAGTGGAAAGAAGCTCAGACCATCTATCTTAACCAGGTACCGGCAACGCTTTGCCGCTACTTGAACTTGGATTATAGTGAGCAGAATCCAAAGGCAGGTAAGCCGATCGAACAGCTTTTTGCAGAATAAGGCAATGATCAAGACATACGCAGAGTTTTGGGAGTTTTACCTTTCGGAACACAGTAAGCCGCTCACACGTTTGCTGCATTTCGCCGGTACGATGCTTGGCATCGCTCTCCTCGTTTATTTTGTCGCAACCGGCCGATGGTATTACTTTCCGCTTTTCTTCGTTGTCGGCTATGCGTTCGCTTGGTCGGCACACTTCTTTGTTGAAAAGAACCGCCCGGCGACCTTCAAATACCCTCTTTGGTCATTTATCAGTGATTTTAAGATGATATGGCTGATGCTAACAGGCCGCATGTCTCGGGAATTTGCCCGTATCGAAAAGGCAAAAAACTCCTAACTGTCCCGCAGAATTTTCAGCTATACTCATCCTTGAAATAACAAATACTGATCGGGAGGCGTCTTATGATGTTCTTAGCGAGAAATTGGTGGGTATTCTTGCTCCGCGGTGTCTTTGCACTTGTCTTTGGCATAGCTGCGATATCTTTCCCGGCTTCTGCATTTTTGTCACTTGTGCTGATCTTCGGAGCTTTCGCGTTGGTTGACGGCATCTTTGCCATCATCTCGGCCTTTAGTTCAAATGCGAGGACCGAGAATTGGTGGTGGATCATTCTTGAAGGCCTGCTCGGCATCGTTGTCGGCCTCATCACGCTGATACAACCTGCGTCGATGGCACAGGCGATGATCCTCGTCATCGCGAGCTGGGCATTCGTCAGCGGCGTTTTCAAAATCGTAACCGCGATCCAGTTGCGGAAGCTCATCGTTGGCGAATTCTGGATGATCCTTGGCGGCATATTTTCGATCCTTTTCGGCGTACTGATCGCAGCAGACCCGATTGGCGGAGCCTTCGCCGTCGGATTCATCATTGGTATTTATGCCGTTCTGTTCGGAGTAACGATGGTCGCTCTCTCGCTCCGTCTTCGAACTCATAACGCACGGCACTCAGCGGCCTAGCCTGACATCGGATCGCGCGAGATTTGCGCTTGTGCTGCGACATTACTAACATTTAGATTCGACTTTTATGGCTGGCGGAGATCTTGTTTCCGTAAACCCGGACGCTCTTAATTCGACCATCGAGTTTCTTACGGCGATGGTCACGCCGACGCTGCTGATCTCGGCAACCGGCTCGCTAGTGCTCTCGACCTCGACGAGGCTCGGCCGCGTGGTCGATCGCGTTCGCGAACTCGAGAAACGCTTGAGCGACCTTATTACGAGCGACGACAAATCCGCTATCGCTCTTTATGAACTCCGCATCGACACCGTCGTTGGCCTCCTCGATAAAGTAACGAGCCGCGCGCGTCTTCTTCAGCGGGCGATGGTGACTTTCTATTACGGGCTTGGCTTCTTCGTGCTGACGAGCGTAACGATCGCCGCTGCCGCCTTCTTTAATACATATCGCTGGGTGCCGATCCCGGTCGGGATCGTCGGGATTTTATTCCTGTTTTGGGGCAGCATCTTGATGCTCTTGGAAACAAGAATGGCGACGGCGACCGTAAATGCCGAGATGGATTTTACGTGGACGCTTGCCAACTACGTCGCGCCGAAAGAGATCATCAACAAGTATATTTACAACGCTCATGGAAAACGCAGACTCAGGCGTAAGGTCGCGGAAACTCTCGAACAAGAACAGACTCGAGAACCAGGTCCACGCGCTTGAGCGCTTGCTTGGATCCTGCACGGTCTGCCCTAAAGATTGCGGCAATAACCGATTGAAGGATGAGATCGCCGCATGTTATTCGGGACGTTTGCCGATCGTCTCGAGCTACACTGCTCATTTCGGCGAAGAGCCCTGCCTAAGCGGCACGCGTGGGGCGGGAAATATCTTTTTCGGCAACTGCAACCTTCGCTGCGTTTATTGCCAGAACTATCAGATCTCGCAGACGTGGAAAACTCAGCGGAAGAACGAGATCACCGTCGAGCGTCTGGCCGAGATGATGCTCGAACTCGAGCAACGCGGCTGCCACAATATCGGCTTTGTCTCGCCTACGCATTTCGCTCCGCAGATGGCACGCGCCATACTGCTTGCGACCGAGCAAGGCCTCGATATTCCGATCGTTTACAACACGAACGCATATGATTCCGTCGAGGTGTTACGCCTACTCGAAGGCCTTGTCGATATCTATCTCCCTGACCTGAAATACGCAGATTCGGCCGCCGGATTCACGTATTCAAAAGGGCGCGATTATGCCCATTTTGCCCGCCTTGCGATCAAGGAAATGCACCGCCAGATGGGCAGCGAACTTGTCTTCGATGACGCGGGCCTGCTGCAACGCGGTCTGCTGATCCGCCTTCTCGTTCTGCCGAACGATATCGCCGACCTCGAAGCGAACCTTCGATGGATACGTGACGAACTGTCGGCTAAGACCGCGATCTCGCTGATGGCCCAATATTACGCGACCAACAAGGCGGCGTCGGACGAACGCTACATCCTGCTCTCTCGCCGCATTTCCGAAGGCGAATGGTTCGAGGCCGTTTCCCTGCTCGACGATCTCGGTATGGAAGAAGGCTTTATGCAGGAATACGAATCGGCTTCGCATTACTACCGCCCGGATTTTGAGGATAAAGACAACCCGTTCAAGGATGTAAGGGACTTTGAAAAAGGCCGCCAACGGTAGAGAGCGATAGAAATAACAAAGATTGTTATTAATAACAGTCTTTGTTATCCTCTTTCTATGAATGTTTCTCTTACGCGCGAGCTTGAAACTTTGATCGAGCAGAAGGTTAAGGACGGGATGTATAATTCCGCGAGCGAGGTCGTTCGCGAAGGCCTGAGGCTTTTGCAGCAACGGGACGAGATCCGCGAAGCGAAGCTGAACGCCCTGCGAGCTGAGATAAAGAAGGGCACGGCTGATCTGGAAGCTGGACGCTACAAAGATGGTGCGCAAGCAATGGCCGATATAAAGGAACGCTTGCTAGCAAGAAGGCCAAAACATGGCTGATTTCATCGTTACCTGCGAGGCGGAGGACGACATTGACGATATCCTTGCTTTCATTTCGATAGATAACTTTGAAGCCTCGGTCGAATTGTATGGCTGGTTTGTCGATATCTTCAAAATGTTAGCCGAGAATCCGGGCGCAGGCCGCGAGCGCTCAGAGCTTGAACATGGCCTGCGAAGTTTTCCTATAGGCAGCTATTTGATCTTCTATCGAGGTTGGGCGAATCGAGTAAGCATCTCTCGTGTCCTCCACGGCGCACGTGATTTTGACGAGATCGTCAGCTAAATGAAACTCAAGCTCTTAAATCTCGGCCTCGTCTTGACCTCGCTGATCGGCTATCTGAAATGGGGCGGGAATAACACGGCGTTCCTTGCCGAGGCCGAAGCAGAGGTCTTGAAGCGTTTGCTTACCGAGCCAACGGCCGTTCTGCATCCGTTTACCGTACTGCCGCTTCTTGGCCAGATTTTCCTTCTCTTTACCTTGTTTCAACGGCGGCCGAGCCGGCTGCTTTCGCTGATCGGCCTAATCTGCATTGGAATGCTGTTGGTTCTTATGTTTCTGATCGGGATATTTGCGCCAGATATTGCTATTCTGCTCTCAGCCGTTCCTTTCTTACTCTTTGCAGCTTTTGTCATGGTCGAAATATGGAAATCACGCGGATCTCAAGAGTAGGGGCGAGTACCCAACTCGTCGCCCTCTTTGCTTTTCTCCTGCTTTTAACTGTTGTTAAGGTACACGCGGCGCCGTCGATCGAAGAGATCGATCGGGTTCGAATTGCCGAAGCTTTCCGTGTTGCCGACAAGGTGCAGGATCAGGTTTGGCTCGGTTGGAGCACAGCGCCATTCGCTATGCTTTTTGTCACGGACGACCATGAGTTTCTGATCCGGCATGAGAAACCGTCCGAAGAATTTCACTCACTCGGTTATGACAAGCTGCTAAAGAGCGAAGTGTTTTGGCGGGAACGCAAATTCCCAAAAACCTTTCTCGCCACGCTCAACGCATTTGGCTCGACGCCCGTTATCGTCGTCGGCAAGCCTGAGAACACGACGGATAAGACATCGACAAGATGGCTTTTTGTCGTGCTGCATGAGCATTTTCACCAGTTTCAGTATTCGCGGCCGGACTATTTCGAAAGCGTGAACGCGCTCGATCTTGCCCGCGGCGACACGACCGGAATGTGGCAGATCAACTATGCCTTTCCGTACAAAGAAAAGAGGTTCGTTGAGAGTTTCCGCCAACTTACCGATCTGCTTTCCGCCGCAAATGCCGCAAAGGACGACAACGAACGGAGTGTCCGCCTAAAGGCGTACCTTGCTGCTCGTGCGGCTTTTACCGCCTCGCTTGCAGCTGATGATCGTAAGTATTTCTCGTTTCAGCTTTGGCAAGAAGGAATCGCGCGTTACACACAATACAAGATCGCAGAGCTTGCGGGCCGCAAGCTCAAGCCGAGCAAGGCATTTCGCTCTTTGAAAGATTTTACGCCGTTCGACCTGGAAGCGGCTCGACTGCTGACGGTCATTGACGAGGAGATGGGCCATCTTGACCTTGCGGAATGGGAACGGGTGGTATTCTATCCATTCGGTGCGAGTGAAGGGCTCTTGCTCGACAAAGTGAACCCGAACTGGCAACAGCAGTATTTAGAGCAAAAGTTTGCTTTGGAAACCGCTTATGACCGCACCCGACAAAAATGAACATACTTGACACGGCACCAGACTTTACTTTGAAAGACGGCGATGGCGGCGATTGGACGCTCAGTGATCATCGCGGGCAGGTCGTCGTACTTCTTTTCTATCCTGGAGACAATACGCCGGTCTGCACACGCCAGCTTTGCTCCGTGCGAGATCATTGGGGCGAGTACCAGCTGACTGGCGCGGAAGTTGTCGGGATCTCGACCGACTCGGTTGCCTCGCACAAGAGCTTTGCCGAAGAACATGACCTGCCGCTTCGGCTGCTCGCAGATACTGATCGCAAGGTCTCCGAGGCTTACGGAATGAAGAGTTGGCTGCCCGGCCGTTCGGCTCGTGGCGTCATTGTGATCAACCGAGACGGAAAGGTCGCCTATCAGAAGGTCCAGGTGCTGTCGATCTTCAGGCCTGCTGACGAAGATGTTCTCGAAGCCATACGCAAGGCAGGGTAAGAAAGTATGAAACGCGGATTCGCCGGAGTGATCGCGGTCGTCGGCTGGCTTGCCATCGGACTTGAGTTCTACCTTACGCTTGCAAGGCCGCGTGTTGAAGGTGTCGCTCCGACCGACAGGATCATTCGATTCTTCAGCTACTTTACGATCCTGACGAATTTGCTCGTTGCCATTGCGACGACAGCCATCGCATTCTTTCCGCAGTCCCGCTTCGGCAAATTCTTTTCACGGCCAACGGTCGAGACTGCGATAGCCGTGTATATAACGATCGTTGGTGTAGTGTACAGCCTTTTACTTCGCGAGAGCCTGACAGGCCTTTGGGCCGTAGCGAATCACGCGGTGCACGATGTCATCCCTATAGCCTTCGTTGTTTATTGGTTCCTCTGTACGCCGAAGGCCGGCCTTAAGTGGGCGGATCCTGCGAAATGGCTCGTCTATCCGATCCTTTACTTCGCATATTCACTCATTCACGGTGCTTATACGAATTGGTATCCGTACAACTTTGCTGATATGAAAGCGCTTGGTTACGCGGTCGGTTTGAGGAACGCAGGCCTCGTGCTCGCAAGCTTCTTTGTCCTCGGTCTCGTCTTCGTGGCCGTTGGCAGAACCTTCTCGCGTACTGCAAAGGCTCTCTCAAATTGATATAACTAAAGTCATACGGAGTGAATTTTTCCTATGGCAATTTTTGGAAACGATAAGTTCAAGTGCACAAAATGCGGGCAAAAGGGTGAGCCGCTCGGTTATGCGCCGTTCCCGAACGAGGACGGCGAGCGCGTTGCAAGAGAGATCTGTCAGAATTGCTGGAAAGAGTGGCAGCGAAAACAGATGCAGCTCATCAATCATTTCGGGCTCGATGTTTCGAACCCCGACTCGCAGCAGATGCTTTTCGACAATATGAAGATCTTCTTTTTTGACGAAGGGGTCGAACTGACGCAGATCGATACGTCAAAAGAAGGGAACGTTTCCTGGTAGCTTGCCGAAAAAAGGCGTGCCTCCCGCATCCGTCTTGCCTGTTTCTGACGAAATGATGTCTTGAGCAGGCACTTCGCATTCCGCTTGCTGAACGATTATGTCTGCACGCGTTGAAGAAAAACATCGGGCGCCGATCCGCTGGATGCATTGGATCAATTTTCCGCTCCTCGCGATGATGATGTGGAGCGGGTTGCTGATTTACTGGGCAAATCCGGTCTATGCGCTCCGGCTCTTCGGACACGAGGTCTTCTATTTCTTCCCGCAAGGTTTTTACAGCTTTCTTGGCGTCCCCTATCGTCTTGCCGAGGGCATGCAGCTGCATTTTTTCTTTATGTGGCTCTTTGCGGCAAATGGCGTTGCCTATGCTGCATATCTGATCTTCTCGGGCGAGTATCGAAGCTTGCTTCCGACATTTGGTTCATTCGGACGCGCATTTCGCGTCGCTCTTTACGAACTGCATATCTCTAAAAAGAAACCGCCGCAGGGAAAATACAATGACGCTCAACGGATCGTTTACACGCTTGTGATCCTGATGGGTGCGGGCTCGATAGTGACCGGTGTCGCGATATACAAACCGCTTCAGGCATCCTTTTTTACTTCGCTTCTCGGCGGCTACGAATGGGCACGCTGGGAGCATTTCTGGCTGATGATCCTTTTTGCGGCATTTTTCTGTGTGCATGTCGTCCAGGTCGTGCTCGCAGGCTGGAAGAATTTTCAATCGATGATTACGGGTGTCGAGGTCGTGGCTGCCGAGGAGAGCTCGAAATGAGGGAGGGCGGCGACCGCAACGACAAATGGCCGGGCGAGGATGAGAATTCGGCAAATGTGCTGAATGAGCGCCGTTCGCTTTCCGACGAATTGCCTGAGGCGGACGCACAAAAAGTGCTCATCTCGAGATCGCGCAGAGGTTTTCTTCTCGGCGGTGCCGCGGCGATCGTAGGCGTCTTTGGGTGGCGTTGGCTACCGGACGAAACGAAGGTCGGCTTCCTTCAAAAGATCTTCCGCTTTAACGAGAATCTCACGTCGGCGTTCTACCGACCGACGCATCTCGCAACAGAATTTTCTGCCGATAACATAACGCGTCCGGCGCGTGTCAACGGCATGCTGGGCATCGAAAGCGAGATCGACCTTGCAGTGTGGCGTCTGAATATAGGCGGCATTTCCGGACGTGCGAGCGATCTCGTGCTCACGATGGACGACATTCGCAGTTTGCCGAGAGCCGAGCACATCACCGAGTTCAAGTGCATCGAGGGTTGGTCAACGGTCGTCCAATGGACAGGCACGAGATTCTCAGATCTCGTCGCAGCTTTTACGCCTTGGAAGGCCCCCGAAGAGATGCCGCCATACGTATCGCTTGCAACGCCCGACGGCGGTTACTATGTCGGCTGGGATACGCCGTCAATAATGCATCCGCAGACGCTGCTCGTTTACGAGATGAACGGCGAAGTGTTAACTTCGAATCATGGTGCGCCTTTGCGTTTGGCCTCCCCGACCAAATACGGCATCAAACAGCTGAAACGCATCGGCCGGATAGACTTTATGAACGAGCGGCCGGAAGATTACTGGGCGAACGAAGGCTATGACTGGTACTCGGGCCTCTGAGATCATCTTTATTAACGAGTCGTTCTATTCGGACTCGATCTCCCGCAGCAAGATGGACATACTGCTCGCTAGAGCTTGGCGCCATTTCGGGAATTATTTTTACCGGTACAGCCTCAGCCTTTATGAAGAGGACGTTCGCCGCGTGCTGCCGCTTCGGATCCGCCTGAAGAATTTCACTTTCTCAAAAAGCCAGCGGAGAACCTTGCGGCGAAATGCCGACCTTCGCTGCGTGGTGCGTCCAATTCGGATCACTGAGGAGACGAACGACCTATTCCATCGGCATCGCGTCCGCTTTACCCACGCTATCCCCGATTCGATCTATTGTTTCCTCTCGTCGGAACCGGCCGTCGAGCCCGCTCCCGCAAGCGAACTTGCTGTTTACGACGGCGATAGACTCGTCGCGATCAGCTATTTTGACGAAGGCATCAAGGCGACCTCGGGCATCTACGCCGCGTTCGACCCGGAGATGACGGAACGCCGTCTCGGCATCTTCACGATGCTCAAGGAGATCGAATATTCGATCGGGACCGGCCGCAGTTTTTACTATCCGGGTTTTGCCTACGAGGGCGAATCGTTCTACGACTACAAGAAACGCTTTCGCGCACTCGAAGTCTTCGATTGGCAAGGGCATTGGCTGCCGTACCACCAGAATGACGAAAGGCCGGGCGTCCCTCAATAAATAAGGGCGGCACGCGGCCATTCCGTCGGGCTGTCTACCAGATCATACAGACGTCCTTCCTGACCATTGGGTTATCCTTCTTGCAAGAGAAGGCGGCGGCAAATTCGGGCATGTTCGAAAGCGGGCCATTTACCCGAAAGCGAGCGATCGCGTGCGGGTCGGTCTGCGCCTGAGTCGCCTCGACCTGCGGTGTTGCGACCTCGGCCCAAACCTGAGCCCAGCCGAGGAAGAAGCGCTGCTCGGGTGTAAATCCATCGATACTAGCCGGCCGCGGCTTGCCCTTCATCGAATTTTCCATTGCCAGGAACGCCATCGTTAGACCGCCAAGATCGGCTGAATTCTCACCCAAGGTAAGCTTGCCGTTCAGCGGCGTACCATCCGCGGTCTTGTAGCCGTCGAATTGCTTGACGACGCACTCATTTCTAGCATCAAAGGCCTTTCGGTCGGCGTCTGTCCACCAAGACTTCAAGTTGCCCTGAGCGTCGTACTTGCTTCCTTCGTCATCGAAGCCGTGCGTGATCTCGTGCCCGATCACGGCGCCTATGCCGCCGTAATTCAAGGCGTCGTCCGCATTTGCAGAATAGAAGGGCGGTTGGAGGATGCCCGCAGGGAAGACGATCTCATTCAGGGTCGAATCGTTATAAGCATTGACGGTCGGCGGCGTCATTCCCCACTCGGTACGATCGACGGGCTTCCCCGACTTCTCCATATTCCGCTTTATTTATTTCGAAACGGGTTGCATTGATCGAATTCTCGAAAAAGCTTGCCCGGCTGATTTCCAGGCCTTTGTAGCCCTTGAGCTTGTCCGGATAGCCGATCTTCCGCGAAAAGGCGGCAAGCTTCTCGAGTGCCCGCTTTTTCGTGGCTTCACTCATCCAGTCGAGCTTCTGTATCCGTTCCTTGTACGCCGCAAATAGGTTGTCGATCAGCTCATTCATACGAGCCTTCGCCTGGGGAGAGAATGTTGCCTTTACGAATTCCTGCCCGAGCGATTCGCCGATCGAACTATCGACATCCTGCGTACAGGTCTTCCAGCGAGCCTGCTGTTCCTGCTGTCCCGAAAGATACTTTCCGTAGAAATCGAACGAGGCATCGCGGAACGCCTTTGTCAGCGAGCCTGTCGATCCCGAGATGACAACCCATCGAAGATAGGTCTTCCATTGGGCGACCGGTACTTCGACGAGCATCTTGTTCAATTCCTGAAAATATTCAGGCTGGCCGATATTGATCTCTTCGGCCTTCTGAACGCCGCGGGCTTTCAGATAGTTGTTCCACGAGAAGTTCGGCGTGAGTTTTGCGAGGTCGGCAAGCGACCGTTTGTTGTAGTTTTTCTCAGAATCGCGAAGCTCGACAGGGCTGCGGGCCACACCGGCAAATCGCTTCTGTATCGCCGTTACCGTCTCCATATTCTCCGCAGCCGCTTTTGCATCATCACCCGCAAGTTCGAAGACCTTTGTTACGAACTCTTTATACTTCGCACGCGTTTCCACCGACTTTGCGTCGTCCTTGAACCAATAATCCCGCGTCGGCAAACCAAACCCTCCTTGATGCGCGGAGGCAAGGTAAACGCTGCTGTTCTTATCATCCGGCCCGATATAAAAGCGGAAAAGGCCTCCAAACCCAAGGTTGTGCAGTTCTGCCAGCTCTCGCTGAAGATCAGTCCGGGTTTCGAGCTTCGCGATCTTAGCGAAATACGGCGCGAGCGGGGAGATGCCCGCTTTTTCGATCGCGGCCTCGTCCATGCACGACGAATAATAATCCCCTACTAGCTGAGTGTCGCTGCCCTTCGGGGCATTCGCTGTCTTAGCCGCATCCTCGACAACCTTTTTGAGAATATTCTGGTTATTCTCATAGACGATCAAAAAGCTGTTCCAGCTCGGGTATTCAGCAGGGATCTTTGTAGAACGCAGCCAATTGCCGTTGGCGAACTGATAAAAATCGACGCACGCATCCGTGGTCCTGTCCATACGGCTAACGTCAAAACCCGAACTTTGCGCCATCGAAGCAAGAACAAAAGAAAAGATCATGAGGACGGTCGCCATGAACTTGGAGAATGATGTCATATAAAGAAAGCTCCCCTTTTCCGAGATCCGGAATGAAGATATTACAACGAAACGAGCTAAAATGTTTCATGTTCAGTGTCTTAAGATAAGTAGGCTGAAGACAAGAGGTCCGGCCGCCAATGCAAACCTAAGAATAGAAACAGAATAAGATGCCGTTGATAACGCACAACCGCAACCGAACAACGATCCTCCTGATCTTTGCCCTCGCTCTGGTATTCGCCAAGGCGGTCCCGGCGCAGGAGTATCGAGAGGTTCATCCCGGCGTCGAGTATGCACAAGTTTCACGCATAATCGATGGCAAGAATGTGAATTTCAACCTTCTGCGGCTCGACCTCAAGAAAGTGCGGCTCGACGTAGTACACGCGATGGACGCCGCGATTGGCACCGAGACGACCTCATCGCTCGCACGCCGCCACAACGCCGTCGCCGCCATAAACGCCGGCTTCTTCCGCCTCGACAACAGCATCTTCGCCGGTGACAATGTTGGCTATTTGACTATCGACGGTTATGTGTGGAGCGAGCCGACAATGGAACGCGGTGCGATCGGGATCATTAACCGACGGAAGAAGACGGAAGTCTTTCTTGATCGATGGAGGTTTGCAGGATATTTGCGCCTAAAGTCAGGTGATCGTCCCGATGTGCTAATGGGACTCAACAGAGAGATCAATGGCGATGAGGTCGTTGCATATACTCCGGCGTTCGGAACGCTCGCTCCTCGAACTGGCGATGTTCGCCTTGTTATCCGCAAAGGTCGGGTCGTCGGGGAATGTCTCGACACGTGTGAGATCCCGAAAAATGGTTTCGTTCTTGTTGGCAATGGAGCCAGATCGAACATTCTTAAACAGTTGAAAACCGGGGATAGAGTCCAAACAGTTTGGGACATCGTCTCAAAGAATAATGCATATCCTGCTTATAGGATTGAAGACGCTGTCGCTGGCGTTCCGCTACTCATTCGGGACGGCAAGATCGACATTACGTGGAAAGAGGAAGAGGCGTCGAAGTCGTTCGTTGAGACGCGGCATCCGCGAACGGCCGTCGCGAATTTGAAGGACGGTAAATTCTTGATGCTTACCGCAGACGGCAGGAGCGAAGCGAGTGCCGGCATCGATCTTTACGATCTCGCAGACTTTCTGCTGGAACTTGGTGCGGTCGATGCGTTGAACCTTGACGGCGGCGGCTCGACGACGATGGTACTTGACGACAAGGTCGTGAATCACCCTTCGGACAAAGGCGGCGAACGCAAGATCGGCGACGCCCTGATCGTCACGCTCCGCAAGTAAATTGAAGAACCTATTTCGCATTTGCCGCGTAAAAGGTGTTAGATTTCTTCTATCAAATCGGATAACTTAGCTCTTTTCTAGAAGCCAATGAAACGCATATTCCTTCTCGTGTGCGCGACCGCACTATTCGTCTTCCCTTCCTTTGCGCAGGAAAAGCCTGAGAAACCGCAGAAGACCTTTGCATCGACCGTCGAAAAAACGCAGAAGATCGACGGCTTCATCCCGCTCTACATCGATCGCGAGAACGGCAAGGTCTTTATGGAGATCACGCGGCTCAACAAAGAGTTCCTGCATCTCGTGAGTTTGCCGACAGGCGTCGGGTCGAATCCGCTCGGGCTCGACCGCGGCCAACTCGGCTCTACGCGCGTCGTTTTCTTCGAGCGTGCGGGGAACAAGATACTGCTCGTCCAGCCGAATTACGACTATCGCGCAACAGGTGACGAGAAGCAGAAGAGATCCGTTGAAGAATCGTTCGCCCGTTCGGTCGTTTGGGGCTTCAAGATCGAGGCCGAAGAGAACGGCAAGGTGTTGGTCGATGCGACGAGCTTTCTTATCCGCGACGCACATGGCGTTGCCGACCGTTTGAATGGGGCACAGCAAGGAAATTACAGCTTTGACGAAAGCCGCAGCGCGCTCTACCTGCCGAACACGAAAGGCTTTCCGCTCAACACCGAGGTCGAGGCGACAGTGACGGTCTCTTCAAGCTCGACACCAAAGTTCCTGATCAATCAAGTCGCCCCGATGGGCAAACACGTTACGGTTCGCGAGCGTCAGTCTTTCGTCCAACTCCCGGATGATAAATACACTCCACGCCGTTTCGATCCGCGTACAGGTGCGATAAATATCAGCTTTTACGATTACGGTACGGACATAAACCAAGACCTCGAAAAGCGATGGATCATACGCCATCGCCTTGAGAAGAAAGACCCGAACGCGGCAGTGAGCGAACCCGTAAAACCCATCATCTATTACGTAGATAACGGCGCACCGAAGGCGATACAGGATGCGCTGATCGAGGGCGCAAGCTGGTGGAATCAGGCTTTCGAGGCCGCGGGTTTCAAGAACGCATTTCAGGTCAAGGTGCTTCCCGCGGACGCCGACCCGATGGATCTGCGTTACAACGTGATCAATTGGGTTCACCGCTCGACACGCGGTTGGTCGATCGGCGACAGCGTTGTCGATCCGCGTACGGGCGAGATCCTAAAAGGCGACGTAACGCTCGATTCGCAACGCGCACGCCAGGACTTCTTACTCGCGACCGGCATGATGCCGCAATACGTTAACGGCAGTTTCGCCTGTGACTTCGGTGCGTTGCCCGACGCCGGCTATCTCTTGCCGGATGATTCCGCACGGGAGGCGACGGCAATGTCTTACGCGCGTATCAGGCAGCTTTCGGCCCATGAGGTCGGCCACACGCTCGGCTTCTCGCACAACTTCGCGGCGAGCACCTATGGCCGTGCGTCTGTGATGGATTATCCGGCACCGATGGTCAAGATCTCGAACGGCAAGCTCGACTTTTCGGACGCGTATGCCGTCGGCATCGGCGCGTTCGACAAGTTCGCGGTCACATATTCTTATGCCCAATTTGCCCCGGGAACCGACGAAGACGCCGCTCTCAATGCGATCGTGAAAGACGGTGTGAGCAAGGGAATGTTGTACTTGTCGGACTCGGAAGCTCGCCCGGCGAATGCTGCCGACCCGCTTGCGAATCTTTGGGACAACGGCCCTGACCCGATCGCGATGCTCGAACACGAAATGGAAGTTCGCCGCATCGGGCTGAACAATTTCGGGATAAAAAACATCCCGGTCGGGACGCCGATGTCTGAACTTGAGAACAAATTTATGCCGCTCTTTCTGCATCACCGCTACCAACTATCAGCGGCGATCCGAGAGATCGGCGGCGTTTACTACACGTTCTCAGTGCGCGAAACGGACGGGCCCTCGCCAAAGACGATTGCCTCGCCCGTGCCCGCGATGCGTCAGCGAAAGGCTCTCGCCCTTGTTCTTTCGACGATCAACGCAAAAGAACTCGTAATTCCCGAGAATGTTCTTGAATTGATGCCGCCGGTCGCAAGTGGCTATCGTTCCGGCCGTTCGGAGCTTTTCACAAAACGCACGTCACCGATCTTCGATCCGGTCGGTGCCGCTGAGATCGCGGCCGATCTGACGGTGAGCGGCTTGCTGCAGCAGGATCGCGCCGCAAGAACTCTCGATCAGAACGCTGCGGACAAGGCAAGCCCCGGTTTTCGTGAAGTTGTCGATGCTTTGATCAAAGCAACTTGGGGATCGGCCGCTCCTGCAAACGCCCGCGAAGCTGAGATCGAACGCGGAATCGAAAGCCTCGTAGTTACGCGCTTGATGGAACTTGCGGCCGACGCCGACGCACGTTCGCAGGTGCGTGCCGTCGCCAGCGATGCCCTGCGTTCGCTTGCCGCATCATTAAAACGCAGGCGTTCGATCGGAGATGCCGCGGCGCACGATCGCTCGACCGTCGAGGATATCGAGCGCTTCCTCTCGCGGCCATTCGAACCGACGAAACGAACGCCGCCGCTTGCGACACCGCCCGGCGACCCGATCGGGAATTAGTAACGTGTGAGATATTCTTCGAGTTTTTTTGCGGAGAGGTCACGGGATAAGTAGCCGATGTAATTGTCTGGCCGCAAAAGCACGACAAAGGGCTCGTCGCAGCCGAAAGCCTTGCTTGCGGCCTTATCCAGATCGAACGCGTGGGTGTCGCAGGCGGCCTGAAATTTACTACGCACAGCTTCGGGCAGTTTGTCGGAGGCGTCGATGTCGGCACCAAAGGTCAACAGGTGGAAGGACGGCTGCTTCAAGCTCTCGTAGATGCTCTTTCCTTCCGCAGGGAACCACGGCATGCGATCGCCGGCCTTAACGCTAAAGCCGCCCGCCTCCGCGCTCAGTGACTGGCCTTCATAGCGGATCCCGATCTGTGAAACGATCGAGAATATCTGATCCTTGACGACGTCGAATTTCAGCGCCGTTCCAAAAACATATGGAAAGATGTTGTTCCTCACGAACGAGATCAGCCACTCATCGCTAGCCGCAAATTCAAAGAAGCGGTCGGTCGTCGAAAGCAGATTCTTTGCGTTACGCGAACGCTCTTCGTTGTAGGTCGCAAGCAGTTTCTCGTGCGCCGTCTTCTTGAGGACGAGTGCGAGCTTCCACGCAAGGTTATAGCCGTCCTGAATGCCGGTGTTCATCCCCTGTGCACCGGCCGGGGTGTGTATGTGAGCAGAATCGCCCGCGACAAAACAGCGTCCTTTTGAAAACGCATTGACCGCCCGCGAATGTACGTTATAGACCGAGAACCAATTGACCTTTTTGATGTCGAGTTTGACGCTCATATCGTGTTCGATCTGCGCGTCGATCTCTTCAAAGAGAATTTCGGTCTCGTCCTTTTTGTGGCCTTCGGGAAAGGTGCCGACGATGCGCCAGCGGTTCTCGCCCTTTAGCGGAAAGAATGCGGTCAGGTTGTCCTCGCCCAAGTTTATCTGCAGGGCGTCGTGTCCGTAGGGCCAATCGAGTTCAACATCTGCAACGTAAAAAAGCCGCTCGACCGTGTCGCCCTCGAACGTGAGTCCAAGCTCGTGCCGTACAGGGCTTTTTGCACCGTCGCAGCCGACGAGATACTTTGCTCGGATGGAGAATTCCGAGCCATCCGCGTTTCTTATTTTCGCCGTGACACCGTCGCCGTCGTCCGAGAATGAGAGCATTTCGTGCCGCCACAGGACATCGTGTCCATGATCCGCAATGTACTGATATAAAAGCTCTTCGTGCAGCCCTTGTTCGACGAGCAATACGTACGGGAACGGGCTCACGCCCGTACCAAGTTCGCTCAGATTCGCCTCGCCGCGAACAACTCCGTCCCTTAAGAACTTCACTTTCTCGGCGGCGTGCCCGAGCGAAATAAGGTCGTCGGCAAGCTCGATCTGGTCGTAGATCTCAAGCGTGCGGGCTTGGACGCCGATCGCACGTGAGAACGGTGTCGTCGTCTCTTTGATGTCAACTATGACAAAGTCAACGCCATATCTGATCAGCTGCACCGCAAGAGCAAGGCCGGTCGGCCCTGCCCCAACGATCAGCACATCTGTTTCCTGCATAAACGAATTATTTTGAGGCCGACCAATTCAGTTCTCGATCGAGCTGCTTGAAAGCCTCGATCATCGGCAGATAGGCACTTGCCTTTTCATCGACATTGCTCGGGACGGTCCGCGATTTCGACCCACCGTATTCGATGCGCACCGAACTGTTGCTCACTGCCATCGCCATGCCTTCGGGCCAATGCTTGACGGCACCGTTGGCCGCGACCACGTCGGAAAGACTTGCAAATTGTTCGGGCGAAAGCTTTGCCCTCGAAGTGGTCTCCTTTGCCTCGTCGCCCTTTCCGATAGAGAGCACACGCTCGGCCGCCAATGCACGGTCAACCCTTATACGGATCTGACAGTCGCCCGCTTTTCCGCACTCCGCCTTGTCATCAAAATATCCCGGATAGCTGGTCGTGAGCTCGATCGCAGAAATATCCGCAGCGTGTATCTCCGGAACGTCTGCGGGAGCGGCGGGCGGTGTTGAGGATGTGGATTTGGAAGCGGTGTCCGAAGCTCCGTCAGGCGCGAAAAAACGGAACCCGAACCAAACCGCTGCTCCGACGATAAGAGCTGCGAGAAGAACGGTTACAAGATTCTTGCCCATAAATATCCTATGTGTTTAAACTCAGGCCGTCCTCGCCGGTCCCGACCTGGACGGTACCGCCACTCGCGAGTTTGCCGAAGAGGATCTCGTTTGCGAGCGGCTGCTTGATCTTATCGTGGATGAGCCGCGACATCGGACGTGCGCCGTATCGCGAATCGAAGCCGTGTTTCGCGAGCCATTCGCGGGCATCTTCACTAAGGACGACGTTGACGCGTTTCTCAGCCAACTGGCCGTTCAGCTCACGTATGAACTTATCGACGACGAGTTTGATCACCTCGATATCGAGAGCCTTGAATGCGATCCAGGCGTCGAGGCGATTTCGAAATTCCGGCGTGAACGTCCGCTCGATGGCGCCCTTTGCGCTTCCCTTTGTCTCCGACGAATTCCTGAATCCAACGCCGCCCGACGAAAGCTCCCGAGCACCGGCATTTGTCGTCATTATCAGGATCACGTTGCGAAAATCGGCTCGTTTGCCGTTATTGTCGGTCAGGGTCGCAGAATCCATCACCTGCAGCAGCAAATTGAAGAGATTCGGGTGCGCCTTTTCGATCTCGTCGAGCACTAGCACGGCGTGCGGCGTGCGCATGATTGCTTCGGTCAATAGGCCGCCCTGATCGAAACCAACGTAGCCCGGCGGCGCACCGATGAGCCGCGAGACGGTGTGCGGTTCGGCATATTCGCTCATATCGAAGCGTATGAACTCGATGCCGAGAACCTCCGCAAGCTGCTTTGAGACCTCGGTCTTTCCAACACCTGTCGGGCCTGAAAAAAGGAATGAACCGACAGGCTTTGTTTCGTGGCCGATGCCGGCACGCGAGATCTGTATCGAATCGACAAGCGCGTCAATCGCCGCGTCCTGCCCGAAGATGTGTTTCTTGAGATCTTCACGAAGCGTCTTGAGACGCTCTTTCTCATTCGCGACAACGGACCGCGGCGGGATCTTCGCCATTCGAGCGATCGCCTTTTCGACCATATTGGTCGAAATTCGCTTTGGACGTTTTGTCACGGGACGAAGTTTGACGGCGGCACCGACCTCGTCGATCACATCGATCGCCTTGTCGGGCAGGAAGCGGTCGTTTATGTATTTTCCGGCAAGTTCGGCGGCGGTGCGGAGTGAATCATCCGTGTATTTTACGCCGTGATGATCCTCGTAATATTTCCGCAGGCCCTTAAGTATCTCGTACGTCTCATCGACGGTCGGCTCGTTGATATCGATCTTTTGAAAGCGTCTTGCGAGTGCGCGGTCGCGGTCGAAGGCAGCTTTATATTCGGCTTGCGTCGTCGAACCGATGCAACGCAATTTTCCCGCCGCTAGCGCCGGTTTGAGTATATTTGAGGCATCCATCGAACCGCCCGAGACAGAGCCGGCACCGACGATCGTGTGAATCTCGTCGATAAAGAGAATTGCGTTCTCCTGCTTTTGCAGCTCTTTTATGATCGCTTTGAAGCGTTGTTCAAAGTCGCCGCGGTATCGCGTGCCCGCAAGAACGGCGCCCATATCGAGCGCATAGACCTTTGCGTCCGCGAGAACTTCCGGGACCGCTCCCTCGCTGATCTTCAATGCAAGTCCTTCCGCAAGGGCCGTTTTGCCGACACCGGGTTCGCCGACGTAGAGCGGGTTATTTTTCTTTCGGCGGCAAAGAACTTGAATGGTGCGTTCGATCTCCTCCGAGCGGCCGATGATCGGATCGATCTCGCCGGCTGCCGCCTTTGCGACAAGCTCGACCGTAAAACTCGCGAGCGGATCTTTCTTCTGAACGCTCTGTGCTTCCGCGAGTTCGCCTTCGGGTTCGGCATCTCCGTCGAACCTTTCGCCGAGAGTCTCCAGCTTCGAAATGCCATGCGAAATGTAATTCAGGATGTCGAGCCGCGTAACGCCTTGCTGCAAGAGCAAATATACAGCATATGCCTGCTGCGCCTGATAGATCGCCGCAAGGATATTGCCCGTATCGACAGAACGCTGGCCGCTGCCTTCGGCTTGGAGAACTGCGTACGAGATCGTTGATTGGAAGGCCGTCGTAAGCTCCGGCATCGAAGGATTTACGTTGTCGGGAACTTTTTCGAGCACCGTCGAGAAATAGTCGCCGAGGGCTCGATCGAGTTCCTTGAGGTCGGCACCGCAGTTTATGAGGATATCGCGTGCCGTTTCGTCCTCGATCAACGCGTGCAGCAAATGCTCGAGGGTTACATACTCATGCCGGTATTTGACGGCCTCATCGACCGCCGTGCTCAATGTTGCTTCAAGCTCGCGAGTTAACACGCCTCTAGTTTAGCAAGTTTGTAAAGAGGTGGGCGAAAGAATTGAGGGCAATGTGGGAGAATTGCCCTCGATCCGCTTATTCGAGATGGCCGAATTTGCCCGAATTGAAGTCGTCGATCGCCTGCGCGAGTTCCGCCTGCGTGTTCATCAGGAACGGACCATATTGGGCGATCGGTTCATTCAACGGCTCGCCGCTCAGAACGAGGAACGTAGAATTTTCGTCCGTTGCCTCGATCGTGAACTTTTCGCCGTCCGTCGCCAGTAACGCCAGGTGATCGGTCTTTAGCTCCTGCGAACCGTTGATGCGGCCGGAACCTTCGATCGCGAGCACGAACGTCGTGAAATTCGCCGGGAACTCAAGCTCGACCGTTTCGCCTTTCTTAGGCCTCACGTTCAGCATATTGACAGGAGTGAACGTCGTCCCCGGGCCTTTCGCACCGTTGAATTCGCCCGCGATGATCTCGACCTCGCCGCCCTCAGGCAACGCGACGCGGCCCATTTCGCCATTCGTGAGCGCTTGGTATTTCGGCGGCGTCATCTTGTACTTTGCGGGCAAGTTCACCCATAGCTGCACCATATGGAAAAGCCCGCCCTGACGGCTTCGCTCTTGCTCGTGAAACTCCTTATGCAGAAGGCCGCTGCCCGCCGTCATCCATTGAACGTCGCCTTCCTCGATCACGCCTCCTCCGCCGTGCGAATCGTGATGCTCGACCTTGCCCTTGTACGCGATCGTCACCGTCTCGAACCCGCGGTGCGGATGCGGNNAATTCGTCGGGGCGTTGTAATCGAGCAAAAAGAACGGACTCATCCGCGTCGCCGAAAGCGGCCCGTGCGGGAAAAATCCGTGCACGTGAAACCCATCGCCGACCCAATGCGCCGGCGGCGGCGCCACGACCTTCTCTACTGTCCTCATCTCTCTTTCCTGTTTTGATGTCGCTGTCATCTCAAATTCCTCCTTGTCTCTGCGTCTCTGCGGGAAATCTAGTCTTCCCTCTGCGTCTTTGCGACTCTGCGGGAAATTTTTGTCTCCCAACGCCGAAAAGCTATTACAAGAAGTCTATCGCCTTACTCCGAGAATGTAACCATCAATTACAGCGAGCATGAACTAATACTTTCGGGTGAGACGTAATTGAGACGTGAGCGGCTTCAAACATTTCCCTACGATCAGTCGTCAACAAATAGCCTATTCAGATTCCAAGTAATTCGTGTCAACTGTGATGCAATAGCTCCGGGTGGCAAGATTGTTTGTTGTTGCGGGTGAGACGAAGAATTTCTGCTTCTACGGATTTCCTGATACCAAGACGCATCTTCTTCAGACAGGAAACCCTTAGACCGAAGGTATTTAACCATCGCGTCGAAGCTATTTGCTTTTGCCGGAGCCCCAACGAGCCGGCATTTAGCTAGAATGGCAGATTCAACAACGCGACATAACTGTTCTCCTGCCAGAGTGTAGAGTGGGTAGAAGAAATAGCCGTAAGCCAATGAACCACGTGCGACTTCGAAAAGAAGACGCACATTTTCAGGAACCGAATCCGCAAGTGCCGGCTCGAGGAATTGCTTAGCCCAGTCGTCGCCTGACATCTTAACTGCCTTACCGTCCAAGAGAGATACCTTGACAAATATCGAAGCTGTCGGGTCGGCTTGCAACCAGTTTTCGATGGTTAAATTTTTAATCCCTGCTACCACTTTCAAAGCCTCAATTTGTTCAGGCGTAGTATTCCGTCTGTCAGGCGGTTTGGCGAACTCTTTTTGATTCTAATCCGGCTGGTCATTTTTCTTTGCGCCCAATGAATTCTGTGCCTGCTGAAAATCCTTTCTTTCTTGGGCTTGCACCGAAGCAAGTTTGGCTCGTTCTTCGGCGTGGACTCGTGCTAATTCTACCCTTTCCTCCTTGAATTTGGCCGCTAATTGCAGTAAGTCATTGGCATTTGCGGTGCTTTCGTTTCTCATAGCGTTCAACTGTTCCTTTTCAACTTCTAGAACCTGTCGTAGGGTTTCCTTCTGGGTGTTTACTAACTCAGTTCGTTCGGCAGTTTGTACAGCCTTCAAGTCGTCCCAAGTATAAGCACGAGCTGAAGTGCCCTGCGCAGACGCTTGACCTACCGTGATCGTGAAGAACACAAAAAGAATCGAAAGCCAAGCCGAAGTGCCTGGGAAATGCCAAAAGTTCTGCATAAACATCATCCTCCAGTTTTAGTAAGGCAAAGATTTACGGGAAACAAACTCGCTACCAAGCCATTATAACCCACACTTTTGTCCTGGCATTGACACTATGGGTAAATAGCCCGTTACTTGATTGCCAAAAAAGCCTTCGAACGTGAGCCTAGCTTTGATTACCGTCGGATTTGCCGAACCGCAGGGTAGGCTAGGATAGGCAAACATAGCAGGCGGGAGTCGCCGAGAAAAACTCTGTCGCCTGCTTCACTGTCTGTGATTCATGGGGTATCGGGACGGTCGGGCAAGCCCGACCGCACTGTGGACGGCAAGCCGTTTGAAACTGACTCAGTACTTGCACACCACCATCAGGCCGTCGCGGATGGGGAAGAGTGCGTTCGTGACGCGAGGGTCGGACTGCACCTTGTGATTGAAGTCGTGAAGTGCCTGCGTGTCCTCGTCTTTTTCCTCGTTGAGGACGCGGCCGCTCCAGAGGACGTTGTCGGCGATGATGAAACCGCCGGGACGGACCTTATCGAACACGAGGTCGTAATAAAGTGAGTAATTCGACTTGTCGGCGTCGATAAATACTAGGTCGATGGGGTCTTTGATCTCCGGGATCAGGTCTTTGGCCTCGCCGAGCCGAAGGTCGATGACATTTCTGTATTCGGTTCGCTCAATGTATGAGCGCGCAACACGATTCGTCTCTTCTTGTATATCCAATGTAATCACTTTTCCGCCTTCTGCGAGACCTTCAGCAAAGCAAAGTGCCGAATAGCCGAGATACGTGCCGATCTCGACGACGAGCCGTGGGCGGATCATCTTTGAGAAGAGTGCGAGGATACGGCCCTGCAAGTGGCCCGAGAGCATCGACGAATCTTGGTAATGCGCATAGCAATGCTCGCGAAGCTCCCGTAAAACCTGGCTTTCCTCGGAGGTGAAAGATTCGGCGTATTCTGTTAATGCGTTCTTTATCATAGATCCACCCTGACGAGGCCTCGTTTTATCGCCGCAGTTGCGGCCGATGTCCTATCCGAAACCCCGATCTTGGAAAAAATGTTCTGAATATGGCTCTTCACGGTGTTCTCGGAAACATCGAGTGCGAACGCGATCTCCTTGTTCGACATTCCGCCGACGATCGACCGCAGGACGTTGGTCTCGGCCGGCGTCAGCTCGTCGGCGCCGAAATTCTCGGCGAGGATCTTTGCGATCTCCTTCGGAAGGTACTTTTTCCCCTGTGAAGCGGCCTCGATCGCTGCCAGCAGCTCGTCCGTACCATCGTCTTTAGTTACAAAGCCGAATGCTCCGAGTTTTAAGGCCTTTGCGATCTCGCCGTCTCCTGCGTTGTCTGCAAGGATCACGACCTTTGCCCTGGGCTGGATCTCGAAATAAGCAGGAAGGGCGTCTATCGAGCAGGAATCGACAAACCTCAGACCGAGGATAACGACATCCGGGCGCAATTGCCCGAAAAGCTCGAATCCTTCCATTGGGTCGCCGGTGCTTGCGGCAATATGGAACTTCCCGCCCTTTGAGGCCGCAGCCTCGATGCCCTGGCGAACAAGCTGCTGACGTTCGATTAAAAGTACGTTGATCACTTTCGGGCCCTATTTCAAGCTAAACCGGCCGCGAACTCGACGAGCGGCTTGATGAGGTCGGTGTCGTAATTCGTCCTTACGTGCTGCATCACGGCCGTCATACGTTCTAGGCCCATTCCGGTAGCGACCGACGGAGCAGGAAGTGGTGTGAGCAGGAAACTGCCGTCCGGCTCGAGCGTCCGGTTGTACTGCATAAAGACGAGGTTCCATATCTCCATCGTCGTGTCGCCCGGGCCATTGACCCATTCGGGGCTGTTCTTTGCAGGGTCCGAAGGGTCTTCGCCCATGTAATAGTGGATCTCGGAGCACGGGCCGCACGGACCTGTGTCGCCCATCTGCCAGAAATTATCTTTGCGGCCGAAACCGAGCACGCGTTCGGGCCTTGCACCGGCCTTTATCCACAATTCGCGAGCCTCATCGTCCGGCCCGACCTCTGCGTCGCCTTCGAAAACGGAGAACCAAAGCCTCTCTGTATCGAGCTTGAACTCGTTCACAAGCAGATCCCACGCGAAGTGAATCGCCTCGTCCTTGAAATAATCGCCGAAAGAAAAGTTCCCCAGCATCTCAAAAAACGTGTGGTGGCGCGCTGTCTTGCCGACCTCGTCGAGGTCGTTGTGCTTGCCGCCCGCACGTATGCATTTTTGCGAGGTCGTCGCCCGCTTATAATCACGCTTCTCGACGCCGAGGAACACGTCCTTGAACTGATTCATCCCTGCGTTGGTGAACAGCAGCGTCGGGTCGTTCGCGGGCAAAAGCGGAGAAGAATGAACTCTTTTGTGCCCATTCTTCTCAAAATAGGAAAGGAATTTCTCTCGGATCTCGTCACCTGTCATTTGATAAGAATTTAGCACAGGCGAAGCACCGTGCGCTAAACAGGGAAGGGATCCGGAATAAGTGACAGGTGATAAGGTTTAAGTGATAGGAAGATCGAGGCCGCCTTATTCCGGCGCTTCAGCCTTTTTGAATCTCAATGCCGGCGAATTTATGCAGTATCGAAGTCCGGTGGGCTGAGGGCCGTCATCAAAGACGTGGCCGAGATGCGCATGGCAGCGGGCGCAGAGCACTTCGGTCCGGACCTCATCGAGCGAACGGTCCACTTTCTCGATCACGTTCTTCTTGAAGGCCGGTTGGTAAAAACTCGGCCAGCCGGTGCCCGAATCGAATTTGTTCTCGGACCGGAAAAGCACCAGCCCGCACGCGGCACAGTAATATACGCCGTCCTCATGGTTATTGAAATAAGCACCCGAGAACGGCGTTTCGGTGCCCGCTTCACGCATCATCGTGTATTCGACGGGCGTCAGGATCTTTTTCCATTCGGCATCGGTCATCAAGACCTCTTTGCCGTCGAATTCAGCGTCCGTGTAGGTGATCTCCCGGACAGCCTTTGTCCTGCGCGGAGTGGCGCTCGGATCAGCACCATCGGACACGGCCGCATTCGATCCGCTGATCCCTGAAACGCACGCCGCCGTCCCGACGATCAGGGCGCCCAATGATAAAATTATGAATCGCATAAAATACTCCTTTCGAAAATGACGAACGGGCGGCCAGGCAAAATGCGTGACCGCTCGTCTGGCTTCGACGCAAAAGCTTACTCAGGCATCAATACCGAGTCTATAACATGAATGATGCCGTTCGACTGCCGAACGTTGGCGATCGTTACGGTCGAGCGTCCGCCTTTTTCATCGGTTAGGACAAGACTATCACCATCCATCGACGCCCATAGCTTGCCGCCTGAGACGGTCGCAAGTTCGGCCTTCCCACCGCCTTTCTTTATCATCTTTGCGATCGCTTTTGAATCCAAGTTGCCAGCGACGACGTGATAGGTGAGCACCTTTGTCAGCAACGCTTTATTTTCAGGCTTCAAAAGAGTATCGACTGTTCCGGCAGGCAGCATGTCAAATGCAGCATTTGTCGGAGCAAAGACCGTAAACGGGCCGCTGCCCATCAAAGTGTCAACTAATCCGGCAGCTTTGACGGCCGCGACGAGAGTTGTGTGGTCTTTTGAATTTACAGCATTCTCGACGATATTTTTTGTCTTGAACATCGCGGCTCCGCCGACCATTGGGTTTCCGTCTTGTGCAGAAACTCCAACAACGAATGCGATCGATAGAGCGATCATTCCAAAAATTGTTCTCATAATTTCCTCCAGTTTTTCAAAAAGCCGTGTCTCGGCCTTTTACGTCACTGAATTCGAGCGGCGTGGAGGAAATGGATTCAGGATGAAAGGAAAAATATTTTTCCTGCGGAAAATGAAGTTACGCGTCGGCCGCAAACTCGCCATTCAGAACGGCCTTGACCTTTTCGCGGATCAGGTCATAGCCAAAACCTTTTCGCAGCAGATGATCGTAGAATTTCTTATTGTCTTCGGGCGTCGCAGGAATTCCCTTAAGACGCAGTCGCTTCTCGATCACGGCGTCGATCAATTCGCTCTCGGGCATTTGCTCGAATGCGTGTTCGATCGCTTTCTCTTTTGTCTCACGGTCGAGCGGTTTTCGTGCCATCGTCTGACGAAGTTTGTGCCGCCCTTGCGGCCGCTGACGTATTGCCGAGAGTGCGGCGTTCTTTGCATATTGCTCGTCGTCGAGATAGCCGTATTCGCTGAGCTTTGCGATCACGCGGGAGACTATCTCATCGTTCGTCCACGACTTTTCAAGCAGCCGAACGCGCAGTTCTTCGACGGCACGCGGTTTGGCAGCGAGGAGATTGACGGCGCGTTTCATCGTCTTCGAATAGGCCTTGTCTTCGTCTTTTACTGTGCGTTCCTCAGGGAGAATTTCGCAACACCTTTTTCGCCACATTAGGTTCGAGTTGATAAAATCTGTCTCTCATTATGGATGGCGTTCTCATTATCGACAAACCCGCCGGGCCGACGTCGCATGACGTGGTGGGCCGCGTTCGTCGAATATTCAATACGCGAAAGGTCGGCCACACCGGTACGCTCGATCCGTTCGCTACGGGCGTGATGGTCGTGCTTGTCGGCAAGGCAACGCGCCTCGCACGATTTGTCGATAAGGACGTCAAAGAGTACGAGGCAGCGATTCGCTTCGGTATTGCGACCGATACGGGCGATCTGACCGGAAAGCCGATGGGCGAACCGCAGCGGCACAACATTACCGCGGCCGAGATCGAAGAAGTGCTCGACGGTTTTCGCGGCGAGATCATGCAGGTTCCGCCGATGTATTCCGCAAAAAAGGTCGATGGCCGGAAACTCTACGAACTCGCTCGCCGCGGCGAAGAGGTCGAACGAAAGGCAGTTCCCGTTACGATCCGCAAGATCGAGGTCATCTCTGCCGGGAACGATCCGAGCGGAATTCAACGCCTGCGTGTCTGCTGCTCGGCCGGAACATACATACGCACTCTCGCCGAAGACATCGCAAAGGCTCTCTGCACCGCCGCGCATCTCACCGAATTGCGACGAACTGCCTCGGGCCGCTTTTCTTTGGAAGGGAGCGTAACGCTCGACGCTCTCGCGGACGCGGCCCACCCGGCGAAGCATCTGCTGCCTATCGAGGTCATGGTCGAGCATTTGCCGCGTTTTGTCCTCAACAAAGAACGCGAAAAAGCGACGCTGAATGGATTATCCTCAAGGGTTTACGATCAGGAATACGTCACGGGCGAAGATGTTGCGATGTTCACAGAAGAGAACGAACTCGTTGCCGTAGGAACGTACCACGCGGATGAGAATTCGATCCGCCCGACGCTCGTACTCGGAGGAAACAAATGAGCGGAAGCGGGATATTTACGACGATCGCGATTCGAGACGGCAAGCCTTTCCTTTGGGAGAAGCACTGGTCACGTCTCATTCACGCGGCAGAAAAGCTGTCGATCGACCTCGGCGAGTTCCGCGAGGACGACGTGCTTTCTTTGCTCGCCGAGAGACTCTCTCAAGACGGCGTCGTGCAAGGCCGTGCGAAGATCACGTTCACCGACGAAAGGCCGAACGCGCTCTGGCCCGCCTCTCGATCAGCTTCGGCGAACACGTTGCTCTCGATCGTGACCGGCCCGCCGCGTGAACTTCCCGAGAGCTTTCGGGTCGGCATCTCGCCATTTCCCATTAATTCCCGCTCGCCTCTCGCGGGCCTTAAGACCACGAACTACCTCGAACCGACTCTTTGTTTTGAAGCGGCGAAGAACGCAGGTTTTGACGAGGCCGTTCGCGTGAACGAACGCGGCGAAGTTACGAGCGCGTGCTTTGCGAACGTCTTTTGGCTCAAAGGAGATGCGCTCTTCACGCCCGCACTCTCGACGGGCTGCCTCGCCGGGACAACGCGTGAATTCATCCTCGACAATTTCGATGTCCGCGAAGTGTCGGCCGAGATCGACGATCTTTTATCCGCCGACGCGGTCTTTCTCACCTCCGCCGGCATCGGCATCGTTCGGGCCGTTTCACTCGGCGAAAAGACATTCACGCCCGCAGACCATCCGATCAGCGCATTATTGATCGCCTAGCGATCTCGATCGTCTCGGACAGCTTTAAGAACATCAGACGCTGCCGCAAGCCCGCACGTTTAGTAGGGGCACTTTCGTCTTTGTCCCACTGTCCCAACCTTGTCCCACGCCCCTTGTGGGANNCGGAAAAGCGGAGGTTCTGGCGTCACAATACCGCCAGTGTTCCGGCTTACCGGAACCGTTCCGCAAATAGAGCGGCAGAGCCGCGACAATGACAATGATCGCGTGTTTCACACGCGCAGAGGTCGATTGGCGCGATAAATCGGCTCTCGTCGAGCAAATTTTGAGAACTGGTGGAGGCGCTTTTAACGTCTGCTGTTTATTGATCTTGGGAACGAGCCGAGCCTCTTTAGGCGGCGGTTTCGAACAGTGCAAGGATCTGCTTTCCTTCGTTCGACCGCGGATCGATCGTGCGAAGGTGCTTTTGCCCTTCCATTTCCCAGATGGCCGTTACCGTACCCTCTTTTTCGACCGCCTGATAATGAACATCATCCGGGTTCGAAGGTGTTTCGGGTGCGGCCTCAGCCTGCTGAACTGCTTCTTCTGACATCTAACAACAATATCTCCTAAACAAGAGTAGAAGCGAGATTCTGACACATCAACGGCTCCTTGTCGAATCATCGGAGGGCGGCGACAAAATCAACCGTATCTATTTCGGCATCTCGTAAGNNAGGCTCTGATAGTCTGCTTGCCGGAGCAAAGTGGGAGTTTCATATCGCAAGTTCGACGATCTCACGGGTCTTGGTCGGCAGAAAGTCCGCTGGCTCCGGTTCAAGATAAAGATCTATCGCTTCTCGAATATTCACCAACGCCTGTTCCCTGGTTTTCCCTTGCGACCAACAGCCTTTTAGTGCCGGAACACGGGCAACATAAAACCCGTCCTCACCAATTTCGACGATTACCTTGATGTTCATAATCAGCTACCAGTATAGCAAAAGGCCTTTATTTTGCCCTGTGCAGGTCCAGTTCGTAGAACCAGAAATCATTGTTCGGCTGATCGATCTTCAGTTGGTCGGTCTTTGCGTGTTCGTCGATCGTAAATGTTACAAAACCGCGCGGAAAATTGTAGTGTACGCTTGGCCGCCAATGTATCTGCCACGTGTCGAGATGCCAATGTTCGAGGTCGGCGACGAAGTTCGGTGCCGGCACTAGCCGCATAACGAGTTTCCCGTTCTCTTCCGCGACCGTAACATCGCCATACATTCGGCTTGTGTACGTGCCGGCGTAACCCGAAAGCGGCAGTGAAGGTTTTGTGTTCGGGATGCGTTCGGCATCGATCTTTGCTGTCTCCTTGGCGTTGTCTGCTTTTTGCGCGGCGACGCGTCGAACGGCCTCTGCATTCCAATCGCGGTCCGGAGCGTTGACGAATAGATCCCGCATCTTGGACATCATTATCGAAAAACCGGGCGATTCACTGTTCGTCAGGACAACGAAGCCGATATTTTCCTCGGGAATCAGAACGGTGTATGAGAGCATTCCGTCGAGCCCGCCGCTGTGATTGATGATCTTGCGGCCGTAATAATCATAAGTGCCCCAGCCCATCGCGTAGGCTGAAAAATGGCGGCCGGGAAGATTCTCGACAGCACGCTCCGAGAGCGGTTGGAGCGTATTCGGCGACCACATTTCCCAACTCTGTTCTTTTGAAAAGATCTTTTTCCCCTCGAATGTTCCGCGTCCGAGCTGCAGGCGTATCCATTTTGAGAGATCGTGAACGGACGCGTTAAGGCGGACGGCTCCGATCGCGTGGTCCAGGAATCCCGGCGGCAAGGCACGCAGCTTTCCGCCCGATTCGTTATGCGGCATCGCGTAATTTTCCTTTAGATCGCGAACGCTCAGATTCGTCCGCGTCATTCCGAGCGGCGTTAAAATTCGGCTCTTAATAAAATCCGCCCAAGGCTGGCCGGAAACTTTCTCGACGATCCGTCCGGCGGCGATGAACATCAGATTCTGATAGCCGTAACGCGAGCGAAAGCTCGAAACCGGCTTCAGATAACGCACGCGTCTGAGTATTTCGTCGGTCGAATATGTCGTGTCGTACCAGAGAAGGTCGCCGCTGAAGGTATCGAGCCCGACGCGGTGCGAGATGATGTCGCGTATGGTCAATTCATGCGTGACCCACGGGTCGTAAAGTTCGAATTCCGGCAGGTATTTCGAGACCTTGTCGTCCCATCTTATCTTGCCCTCGTCAACAAGGATCGCAAGGGCAGCCGTGTTGAAAGCCTTTGAATTCGAGGCGATCGCAAAGAGCGTATTCTCATCGACCTTCTCGGGTTTTCCGATCTCGCGCACTCCATATCCTTTCTCAAACACCACCTTGTCATCTTTGACGACCGCGATCGCCATACCGGCGTCAGAATCTTTCCAAGTTTCCATCACCTTGTTCGCATAGGCGTCGATCGCCTTGAGCTTTTCATCAAGCGTTTGCTGCGCAAAAACGGCAGAGGAAAGGGCTAAAACAACAATAAGTATCGGGAAAAGTTTCTTCATTTTTGGCTCCAAGAGGCGAAATTTCGTGCTTGATGAGAATATTACCACTATCGAACGGCTCGTCCATACATGCTTGATCGGTCTCCTGACGACATGATCTTTACGTTTTTCCTATTTACATACGCCATAAAACCCTTATCCTTATAGGACAATGACCCCGATCGTGATCACATTGGTCCTGCTCGTCCTTGCGATAGTCCTGTTCGCGAGCGAGAAGCTGCCGGTGGACATCATCGGGCTTATTTTGGTGATCGCTCTTGTGCTTACGCAAGTTCTTACCGTTAAAGATGCGGTCGCCGGATTCGGCAACGACATCATCGTCACGATCGGCGGCCTCTTTGTTCTGGTCGGCGGCCTCGTTAAGACAGGGATCGTTGACGAGATCGGGAACAGGATCCATCGATTAGCGGGCAGCAATGAGTTCCTCCTTACAGCTCTGATAATGTTCACGGCAGCCTTGAGCGCAAGCATGCTCAAGAATACGACGACAACGGCAATGTTCCTGCCCGTCGTTATGGGCCTCGCGGCAAAGGCAAAGATCGCACCGTCAAAGCTGCTGATGCCGCTTGCATTCGGCGCGATCCTCGGCGGCAGCCTGACCTTGATCGGTACATCCACGAATCTTGCCGTTAGCGGTGCGATCCAGCGTTACGGCCAAGAGCCTTTCTCAATGTTCGAACTTTTGCCGGTCGGCATCGTTACGTTCGCATTCGGAATGCTCTATATGCTTTTCGTCGGCAGGCATATGCTCCCGCGGATCGAGAGCAAGGATTCGCTGACCGATCAGTATCAGATACGCGATTATGTGACCGAGCTGGTCGTTTTGCCGAAATCGCCGCTCGTCGGCCAGAAGATCTCAGAAACGGACCTCGCAAGCGAGCTCGGGCTGACCGTCCTCGGCATCGTTCGCGACGGTTCACGGATCGATGCACCGCGGTCGAGCGAACGCATCAGACGCCGCGATTCGCTGATCGTCGAAGGAAAGATCCAGGACCTGCTCCGCGTAAAGCCTCTCGAAGGCATCGAGATCAAGCCGGAACTCTACCTCGATGACGAAGACCTGAGCAGTGAAGATGTCGGCTTGTATGAGGCGATCATAATGCGCGACTCGATCTTTGTCGGGCAAACGCTGAAGTCGATCGACTTCCGACAACGCTATCGAATGACAGTGCTTGCGATCAACCGGCACGGCACAACGCTCATCGAAAAGCTGAGCGACGTTCGGCTGAAGTTCGGCGATGTGCTGCTCATACAAGGCCGCAAAGAGAGCATACAGCAGCTGGCCGGCGACGATCAGGTCGTGCTCGTTGAAGAGATCTCCGATACGAGCGCACGCTTCTCCAAGCGAAAATGGGCGATCGCCGCATTCTTGCTTTTCCTTGTCCTTTCGATCTCGAAGGTGGCAACCGGCCTCGACATTCCGTTGACGGTCGCAGTTCTGCTCGGTGTTATGGTCCTGCTTGCGACGCAGACAGTTCTATACCGCGAACTCTATTCCTTGATCGATATGCGTCTGCTCGTAATGATCGCCTGCATGATGAGTTTCGGCGCCGCGATGGAATCGAGCGGTGCGGATAGGTTTCTCGCGGGATTGATAGAAACTTATATCGGCGCGTTCGGAAGCACGGCCGTCCTCGCCGGGTTCTTCATTCTGACGGTCGCGCTTACCCAGCCAATGTCGAACCAAGCTGCGGCATTGGTCGTGCTGCCGGTTGCCGTCAAAACCGCCCTTGCGCTCGGGCTGAATCCCAGAACGTTCATCATTGCGATCACTTACGCAGCATCATTCTCGTTCATTACGCCGCTCGAACCCGCATGCGTACTGATTTACACACCGGGACGCTATCGGTTCATGGACTTCGTCAAGATAGGATCGATACTCACTATTGTCGTATTTATAGTCTCGATAGTGCTTGTTCCGGTCTTTTGGCCGTTGGACTAGCCTTCGGTTTTCCTGCCGGTAAGATGACTGAATTTTAAGCCCCGCCGGACGATCAGTGAAAAGCCGACCAGCACCCAGAAGAGCATACGCCCTTTGCGCAAAAGCGCTATCGTCACGCCGATCCCTACCGCCATACCAAGTGTCCGCGCAACGAATTGGGCGCCGGCTTCGTCCACGCCGATAACGAACGGCACAAGCTTGAAGACGATCGTCACGAGACGGCTGACAGATTCGAGCAGAAAAGCCTGCGTCAGGTGCGGAACACGGTCACCGATCTGGCTCAGGATATACCAAACCTCGGCGATGCCAAGCGTATGATACGCGGCCTCAAAAATGCAGATCGGAAGGAAACGCTTCGGGTATTGGCGATAAAAGCCGAAAATAAAATTCTCAAAAAGGCGAATGTGCATTCGCCACGTTCCCGTAAACGATGTGGCGATACCGCGTTGGTAGAGTCTTTCACAGAGTTCGCTGGCCAAGTGCCATTGCCGCACCACAAGAAGCACGAGGAAGACAATCACGGCAACAAGGGCTGCGATGAGAAGATCGATCGTAAAGACCCAGCCTTCTTCGAGCTCGAAGCTCCGAACAAGCGTCAAAGAGCCGAGAATAAGAAACAAACTTGTAATAAAACTGTAAAAGAGATTCTCGGTCGCGACCGACGAAAGGCCGACGACCAATGGTAATTTTCGTCGTACGGCAAGGGCCTTTGCAGTACCGCTGACAAGGATGCCGAGCGGAATCACGGAACTCATCGCCTCACCAATGATGACACCCGCCAAGCCGTCCCGGATCGGCAAGTTGTACGGTTTGCCGACCGAAAGCTTCCACGCTGAAGCCCTTGCAATTACACGTAAAAAGTAAAGCAAAAGCAGAACCGCGAAGCCGCTGACCCCGAGTTTTGCGATCTCGCCCGCGAGCTCGCGATATCCTATCGAATAGACGAAATACGCAAATAGCCCGACACCGATCGTCGTAAGCACGATCGCGGCGATCTTCAGGCGGTTGATGTGATGCGGAACGAGCCGAGGAATTGGGGTTTCGTCGTCGCTCGGCTGATTTTCAAGATCCACGTATGTCGTTGCCTTTGGTCGAGGGCTTTTCTAAAATGTTAGTTTATCCATAAACTAGATATTCGAGAACTTATAAGGAACTAAAATACTATGAGCACCGCCGCAGAAGCACCGATCAACAACAACGCATTGACCGTCCTTTCAGAAGACGAAGAGCAATTCCGGGCAGCCGTCCGTGAATTCGCCGAAGGCGAGGTTCGCCCCAAGGTCGAGACGATGGAGCATAACTCCAAGCTCGATGCCGATCTTATAAAGCAATGCTTTGAACTCGGTTTGATGGCGATCGAATCGCCAGAGGAGTACGGCGGTGCAGGCTCTTCGATCTTCAACGCGATAATCGCGATCGAGGAACTCGCACGCGTCGATGCGAGCGTCTCGGTATTCGTTGACGTCCACAACACTCTTGTAACGAACGCTTTTCTAAAATGGGGCAGCAGCGAATTGAAGAAGAAGTATATGCCGCAGCTCGCAAGCGGGCGCGTCGGTGCATACGCTCTTTCCGAGGCAAGCTCGGGTTCGGATGCCTTCGCACTAAAGACGAAAGCCGCCGATAAGGGCGATCATTGGGAACTGAACGGCCAGAAACTGTGGATCACTAACGGAAACGAGGCCGAGATCTTTATCGTTTTCGCGACGATCGACGCGGATGCGGGTTACAAGGGAATCACGGCATTCATCGTCGAAAAAGGTTTTGAAGGCTTCACCGTCGGCAAGAAAGAGGACAAGCTCGGCATACGCGCGTCTTCAACGACGGAGCTGATCTTCGACGGCTGCAAGGTCCCGAAAGACAACGTTCTGGGCGAGGTCGGCAAAGGCTACAAGGTCTCGATCGAGACACTAAACGAAGGCCGCATCGGCATCGCCGCACAGATGCTCGGTATCGCACAAGGAGCCTACGAGGCCGCTCTCGGCTACACTGCCGAGCGAGAGCAGTTCGGACAGTCGCTAAACAACTTTCAGGCCGTGCAGTTTCAGCTTGCAGAAATGGCGGTCGAGATCGAGGCGACTCGGCTTCTCGTTTATAACGCCGCTCGTCTCAAGGACGCCGGCCGCTCGTTCTTAAAAGAAGCTGCCGTCGCGAAACTTTACGCGTCACGCTGTGCCGAAGCCGTCGCCTCCAAAGCCATCGAACTCTATGGCGGCTACGGTTACGTCAAGGACTATCCGGTCGAAAAATATTGGCGTGACTCCAAGATCGGCTCGATCTACGAAGGCACTTCGAACATGCAGCTGCAAACGATCGCAAAGCTGATCATGAGCGGGAAATAATTCGTGCATTAGTGGCCCATTGACCGCTGAGGTCCCGGGGATCTGCTTCAAAGATGCGCGACGGAGCAATCCATCTCTACCAATTAACAATTCGCCAAGTGACAATTTACAATGCGTGCGGCCTCAATTGTCCATTGTAAATTGGGTAATTGTCTATTGGTACAACCTATCTCAATTCGCATGCGCACTCGGTGCATCGGATGTCGCGGCCAAGGCCGAATCGGGAGAACGCTTGGCATTGCACGGTTTTTGTGCTATTTTATAAGCGAACATCAGGAGTGGTCCCGATAACCGGGATCCGGCAACCGGCGAGAAACGGTGCTTTGAGGTTAAAACCTCGATGTGCGAAAGCGAAACGCTTTCAGAAATCTCAACAGTTCGCATGCTAAAGGCCCTCTTCTCTTGATGTGAGACGATGGCCTTTTTCTGTTCCTGATGTATTTCACCAAAAAAGGAGAATACATCAATGAATTTCCATATCAATCGAAACATCATGAAGCGCCAAGTGTATATTTTGACACTTGCTCTGTCCCTCGTGTGTTCGGGCTGTCTCGGGGTCCATAGTGAGCCTACAAAAAGTCAGAACATCCAGTCGATGCCGTGCAGTGGAGCCTTACCGCTAAAGCAAACAGCGCCACGTAAAAGACCGCCTAGAACTCGGTCAACCGTCCCATCTGCTATCTGCAAAGACGGCACTGAGAGCTTTAGCGCTTCTAGACAAGGAACATGTTCGCATCACGGCGGAGTTTCTGAGTGGTTGTAGAAAGTGTTTGAAAAATTCAGAGGAGGATACATTAATGAAACATTATCCAACTTTTATCTACAGCCGTAGCAACGGGTATGTTGTTACCAAACCCGTGTACTTCGTCCCTCCTGGCGGGGAAGAAAAAAGGGTCGGCCTCAAGCTCTGCCTTCCGGGCGTTCCGTATGATGCTTTCGGCAATCTGCTGCCAAACGTCAGGAACATTCTGATCTATCTGGGAAGGGAAGAGCGGCTCAGGTCGGGCTTGCCGGTCTGCGCTGTGTTTGGGCCGAATGACTGTGCCTATATCGAAGAAGATCATTTTCGCGAATCCGATTCGCCGCCGCGTCTTGGTGAACAGGTCACCGACGACTGCGGACCCGAGGTTTTCACTCAGATCCTGGCAGAACTCACGAAGAACGAAATCGATATCGGGAACAGGCCGATCCTTCCGGCAAAGAGGAACGAATTGATCTTCTAGTGATAAACCGGGGCCGGAATCGAGCGGCTTCGGCCCCGCTAGACCCGGAAGCCAAACGAGCTTGCGGGCAACAACCCTTTCGAAACATGTATATTGAAGAACCTGCTACAATCAAAAATTGCAAATTCAATTTCGAGTGTCCGGGAGATTGGGACGACCTGGAACCGACCGGAAACCAAGCCGTCCGGTTTTGCGGCACCTGTGATAAAGGCGTTTATCTCGCTGAGGATCTAGAGGCGTTGGCGGTCCTCGCCGCGGCTGGAAAGTGTGCCGCATTCGCTGGACCGGCAAACATATTCGAGGATCAAGAGCGGGATATATTCGGTCTTGATCCTTTATTCGCCCCATACCGACCCCGAAATAGATGTCTCTTTAGAACCCAAATGAACGGCCTCATTATACGAATGGCGAATGTGAACGACGCACAAATGTTGAGCGCGCTTGCCTACACGACTTTTTGGGATGCGTTCGCCTCGCACCCGAAGAATGCCCCCGAGGATATGCGGCATTATATGCGGCAGGCTTTCAGCGAGGAGCAGATTGCGTTGGAGTTGGCTGATGGGAATACTTTCTTTCTGATCGCCGAGCTCGATGAGAAGGCGGCTGGTTATGCGAAAGTCGTTCGCGACGCTACCGAGGAAGGCATCACAGCAGAGCGGCCGATCGAACTGGCGAGGCTTTATTCGCACCAGGAATATTTAGGCAAAGGCGTCGGTCAGAATCTGATGAACGCGTGTGTCGAGTTTGCACAAGAAACCCACCACGACGTGATCTGGCTCGGTGTCTGGGAGTACAACCCGCGTGCGCAGAGGTTCTATGAAAAGAATGGATTTCGCGCGGTCGGGCGGCATATTTTCCAGCTTGGGTCCGACGCGCAGACCGACCTGCTGATGCAGCGGGAAATGTGACCTCGCCTATTTGTGATGAGCCTTGAAGAAATCCCAGATCACGTCGGTCGCGTTCATATCTTTTGAAGGTTCGTCAGCCGCGTCACGGCCTTTCTTGCCGCCCGGCCAAGCGTGCAGGCCGCCCGCTATCGAGATCACCTCGACATCCGCATCCTTCCCGCAACCCTGATATTTTTCCGTCGTGATATTCCCTTTCACCGACCTTTCGGGCACGTTCCGGCAGCCGGAATTCTTGCTCCAATATGCCGCTCCATCTTTGACCGACCTGTACGGTTCGGATTGAGCGGGTTCGATCTGCGCTCGTTGGCTCATACCGCCGTCATACGGAACGGCCGCGTCGGCGGTGCCGTGAATGAGCAACATCGCGACCTTGCCATTAGGCTTTGGCGAACTCGCGAATATCGCCCCCGAAACCGGTGCAGCTGCCGCGATCTTATCGGACAATTTCGCGGCAAGATAACTCGAGATCATCGCTCCGTTCGAAAAGCCTGTTAGATAAACGCGGCTCTTATCAACGCCGTATTCCGCCACAAGGCTGTCGATCAGCTTCGATATGAACGCAGCATCGTCAACGTTGTTCCGCATCGCATACGCGCAGCAGCCGACAGCATTGAACGTCAAAAGGGCGTTGCCCATGCGGCCAGAGCCGTTCGGGTAAGCGACGACAAAATTCTCCTTGTCGGCCTTCTCGCTAAAACCGCTCATTCTGACCATATTTTGGGCATTTCCGCCGCCGCCGTGAAAAGCGATGACAAGCGGCAGCGAACTGCCTTTCTTGTATCCCGACGGCAGGTGAAGGATGTAGCTTCGCTTGACGCTGTTGACGTCGATCTCACGGGTTTCGGCCGGGCTCTGCTGCTGTTGTCCGGCTCGGCGGGCCTCAATCATCTTTCGCAATCGTCCGCCGCCTTGACCGCAAACGATGGTCGTCGAAAGTGCTGTCAATGCAAGTAGAGCGGTCACATACACGGCTTTCATAAGGTTTAGTCTCCCTTCGTTTCGACAATTGTTTGACGCCCGGTTCTGTCTTCTGGTCTGAAAAAACCGCCGCGAAAAAGGCGTTGACTCTGGCTTGCGCACGTGCGATACTGTTGCACCTGTGCGACAGGTAATAAATCCGCCAAATCCATACAACAAGCTTTCGGCCGAATTTGTGGGCGAGCCGCCGCCGACAAAGCTTGAGATCTTCGAGGAGACCGCAACGAAAAAGGTCATCACGAAGGCGTTCGCGTCCGGTTGGGAAGGCGGTTGGCGATTTACCGTGAACTGCTATCGCGGGTGCGTTCACGGATGCACATATTGTTTTGCGAGACAGTATCACGAATATCTTGGCTATGGCGCCGGCACGGATTTTGAGACGAAGATCGTCGTCAAGCCGAACGCGCCGCAACTGCTTCGCAGCGAGTTGAAGAAATGCCGCAATAAGATGCCGCATCTCGATTTTTCGTTCGCGACCGACCCATATATTGCACTTGAAGCTGAATACAAACTCACACGGCAATGCCTCGAAGTTTGTGCGGAGTTTCGCGTACCCGTGAGCATCGTTACGAAATCGCCGCTCGTAACACGCGATATCGATATTTTGCAAAAACTCGAAAAGGTTAGCGTTTTCTTCTCGATCCCGTTCCTGACGCGCGAGCGATCAAATCCTTTCGAGCCGTACACGCCGGTGCCTGAGGCTCGTTTTCGTGCGATGCGGAAGGTCGCTGACGCCGGGATCAAGGTCGGGATCGGCCTTGCTCCGATCATTCCCGGCTACAACGAATCGGATATTCCGGGCCTGCTCGAGAAGGCAAAAGAGAACGGAGCGACGCGGGCCTTTATGTCGATGCTGCACATCGACACGCCGTCGATCGAGGAGTATTTCGTCGCAAAGATGCACGAGCGTCTGCCGGAAACCCGCGTTGCAAAGATCATCAATTCGATGAAACGCGAACGCGGCGGCACTCTGCGGCATAATTCGTATAAAGAGCGAATGACCGGCAAGACCGAACAATGGGAAGTAACCCAAAGGCTCTTCGATTTTCACTCGCGGCGGCTTGGGTTTAACACTAAAGAACACGACGCGGATCACCTTTTCGACACACCACAAACGCCCACCGCAAGCTCCGAACCCATCCAGCAGACGCTGTTTTAGGATGCGGGGATCGCGACCAGAGATCCGCACCTGCCGCACTCGGTTCCGACAGATCGTGCAAATCGTGCGGTTTGATACGTTTTGTGCGGAATGTGTCGTTTTGAGCGGTGTGATACA